>ERZ856578.19-NODE-19-length-274401-cov-12.883645_pt1 | contig 274401 bp, 243 predicted proteins | sample MGYA00514384_ERZ856578 | MGnify/ENA primary metagenome ERZ856578 (study PRJEB29103, sample SAMN06111958) | human gut metagenome | biome: human gut; feature: ankylosing spondylitis patient; material: healthy_person | host: Homo sapiens | place: China:Hangzhou... | reverse complement strand
GTGAATGACTAAGCGGAAATCATCGGCAGCCAAAGCCGTGCCGCTAAGCGCAAGTCCAAGAGATAGTGCAACGAGTGCTTTGCGCATTGTTGTATCCTTTCTGAAAGATGCGTTAAAACGAGCTTTGAGTATATCTAATCAGCCATGAACACTTTGTTAATGTCGCTTTGTGCCGTTAGTTCATGTCAATGAATGACGAAAAACAATGGGAATATGCACCACCAAAGCAAACTCGTCTCATAAAGCGGCAAGTAAGCAATACCCTCTTCAATCTTTAAGTGCTTATCGGCAAAACCTTTGTTAAGGTGACGCGGTTTTAGGACAGAATGATAAAAAAGGGGGTGTTGATAAAGTCGGTAATAACCGACGAAGTTTAACACCCCTTTGTCTCACCTACGATACTTATACTTGTATGAGTCTCTAGCTATTTCGTTAGGTTGTTTCATTTTCTTTTTTCTTACCTGATCAGCAAGTCTTTTAGCGGAAGGTTTTTTAAATTTCTCAGGAATTAAATCTTTGGGAGCTTCCCAATATTTAAAGTTACCTTTGCCATCAAGAAAGCGAAACAATTTCCTGGTATTCAGTCCTAATGCTGTGAGCATATATTCCGTGATACTTGCTTTATTCCGATCCGCCGTATACGACCATAACCCATGTTGTATTTGGCCATGCCATAAATTCCCTCGATTTGACAGCTTCGGTTAACTCTCATTTCGATTCCCTTCACAGAGAGCAATCGATCTCTTGCTTGTTGCTTTAGTCGTTGATATTCAAGAGAAATTTCAAAAATTCTTTCCGAACCAATTGGTTCTTTCAAATATTGGCGGCAGTAAGGCATAAAGGGACAATCGGAAGGACAAGTAACCTTAAAAAATACCCCTCCTTTAATTTTGTGATGCCTCCCCGGAATATCGACTATTTCTGCTGGCTGTCCTCCGAGACAAATGATTGTGTTATCTGTGTTAAGTTCGTATAGGGCTGGCTTTCTAGCGCTACATTCTCCTTGCCAAGCAGGATATTTAACATAGGCTTCAATGTGGTGCTTTTGACAGTACTCGTAATTCTCAAAACATCCATATCCTGAGTCCGCAGTAATTTTCCTCGGGTACGTTCCATACATCGAATAAAAACGTTCCAGAGTTGGAATGAATGTGTGGATATCTGTTCGATCCTGAGAAACAAAATAGGAAACAATAAAACCATGACTAACAACAGACTGCATTTGATAAGCTGCATGAATATTGCTGCCTAGTCCACTGTAGTAATCAGCCTTGAGGCACATTGCTGTTGCATCGTGATCTGTCTTGTAATAGGAATATCTGTTTTCTCCGCAAATTTTTTCCTTTTCCTCGTATTCCAAGGCTTCGGTGAGGTAATCACTAAGATTCTGTATCTTGTTGCGTAAGATTTTTTGTTCCTTGATATCGCTTGGTATTGGTAAGTTCTCTGTTTCTTCAAGCTTTTTGGCTAAAAGTGTTGCCGAAATAATCCCTTGAGTTGGAATACCTCGGGAAAGTTTTAAATCAGACAATAAGCCTCTTGTTTTATCGCTAAGTCTTAAATGGAAAGTGGTTGGCTTCCAGACGACTTTATATTTGTTAGGTTTGGCCTCAAATTTAGTTCCATCAATGTGGCACTCACTACAGTCAAGTCCACACCGTTTCAGGTAAGCAGCAACTAATGTAGAAAAAATCTCATCTGCGTAAGGTCTGAATACCTTGTTAATGTATTTCGAAAATGTCGAATAATTAGGTCTGACTCCGTTCATGATATACATAAAACGGACATCATTTTTGCAACTGCTTTCGAGCTCTCGTAGAGTAGATGAGCCCATTGCAAAGCCATAAACAATAACCGCGAATGTACAAAAAGGATCTAACCCCGGCCTGCCAAAATTTTGTTCGTTGACTGCTTTTTTAATTTACTTCGGCTACTCCCGATTTTTCCAAAATCAACAAAAATTCATTGATTTTTCTTATTTGCTTCTCGTCTATGGTGTAGCAATAAAACAAGGACGCTTGTTTGGTAGTAAAGTTGGACATAGTAAGATGACTCCTGACAACTTCATCTTACTAGGTGGCCCCGGGTTCGACTCCCTGGGCCACATTTTGTGGATTGAATTGATAAATTAAGGGGCGTTGATCTCATCGGCGACAGCCGACTTTATCAACACCCCCTTTTAAATGTGGCTCCCCGAGTTGGGTTCGAACCAACGACCTGCGGATTAACAGTCCGTCGCTCTACCGACTGAGCTATCGGGGAATGAAGAAGTTCAACGAATCGAACTCAATCATATGAATTGTGTGGCTCCCCGAGTTGGGTTCGAACCAACGACCTGCGGATTAACAGTCCGTCGCTCTACCGACTGAGCTATCGGGGAATCAAGGCTGTGAACTATACACAACATCGACAAGGAACGCAAGAGTCTTACAAAAAAAATTGCCGAGGAATTTTTCAAAAAGGCCCAGAACTTTAAAAGAATCGAGTTCCTCAAGGTGTCTTAGTCAGACAATTGGGGAAAAAATCATTAAAATGATCGACTCTACATACGTGTGCGACCCCGTGGTGAAACAGGATATCACGATAGCCTCCTAAGCTGTAATTCTGGGTTCGAGTCCCGGCGGGGCCGCCATGACCTGCTCAAATTCTGAGCAAAATTCTCTTGAATAATCATTAAAATTGTGGGCTTGCATTAATTTTTTGATACTGTTGAGGCAGGTAGAGCCTGTGATCTAAACAACGGACAAAAATTGTTTTTGTGCCTTCTTGGCGGGCGGTCTTATTTTGGTATACGGATTAATTTTCAATGGCTACTAGTAAACGTTCGGAATACGGTGAATCCAGCATTAAAGTTCTAAAGGGATTGGAACCGGTTAAACAGCGCCCGGGGATGTATACCCTTACCGATAATCCTCTTCATATTATTCAAGAAGTGATCGATAACTCCAGCGATGAAGTCTTGGCTGGTGGGGCTTCAAGAATAGAAGTGGTGCTTCATAAAGACGGTTCTGTCACTGTGACCGATGATGGTCGCGGTATTCCGGTAGGCATTCATAAAGAAGAGGGGGTTCCGGCCGTACAGCTTGTCTTCACTCAGCTGCACGCAGGCGGTAAATTTGAAAAAGATTCCGGCGGTGCATACTCTTTTGCTGGTGGGCTGCACGGCGTGGGCGTTTCGGTGACTAATGCTCTTTCAACACGATTGGAAGTTACCGTTTGGCGTGAAGGTAAAGAGCACCGCATTGTTTTTGCCGACGGGGATGTCATAGAGCCCCTTAGCAGTCAAAAAAGTCCGCGACCGAAATCGGCCACAGGCACCCGTGTTCATGTCTGGCCAGATCCGAAATATTTCGATAGTCCCAATATTCCAGTCGAGCAGCTAACGAGACTGCTTCGATCCAAAGCCGTTTTAATGCCGGGCTGCGAGGTGGTTTTCATTAATGAAAAAAATGAATCGACTCAAAGCTGGAAGTTTGAAGGGGGATTACGTGAGTATTTGCTCTCGGAAATGACCGCAGAGCCTATGATCCCGCCGTTTGAGTCAAGCGGCTATGCGACAGATGACTCAATGGGTTTTGCGCTTGGTGAAGGTGCAAGCTGGGTGGTGGCCTGGCAGGAAGAAGGAACGCCAGTGCGTGAAAGCTACGTGAACTTGATTCCTACGCCTGCAGGCGGTACACATGAGTCTGGTCTTCGAGAAGGTCTTTATTTAGCTATTAAAGCTTTTATCGAAGCTCATGGTCTCATGCAAAAGAACGTTAAGCTTTTAACTGAAGATGTCTTTGCTAGAGCCAGCGCTATTTTAAGTGCCAAAGTGCTCGATCCTCAGTTTCAGGGACAAACTAAAGAGCGCTTAAATAACCGTGATGCGCTGCGTTTAGTGAGTAACTTTGTGCGTGTGCAGTTTGAGTTTTGGTTAAACGGCCATGTCGAAGAGGGCAAGAAACTAGCAGAACTTGTAATCAAGCAAGCTCAAGCCCGGCAAAATTCTGCTAAGAAAGTCACCAAGCGTAAAGGGTCAAGCGTTGCGGTTTTACCTGGAAAGCTTACTGACTGCGAAAGTGAAGATATCAGTAAAAATGAACTTTTCTTGGTTGAAGGGGATTCTGCAGGGGGCTCGGCTAAAAAGGGACGCGATAAGGATTTCCAAGCCATTTTGCCTTTGCGGGGAAAAGTATTAAATACTTGGGAAGTTGATCGTGACCGTATTTTTGCCAACAACGAAATTCATGATATTTCTGTGGCTATCGGAGTAGATCCCCATGGTCCAGAAGAACATCCCGATTTGTCAGAACTGCGCTACGGCAAAATCTGCATTATGGCCGATGCCGATGTAGACGGCTCGCACATTCAGGTGCTTCTTTTGACACTTTTTTTCCGTCATTTTCCAGAGCTCATCCGTAAGGGGCATATTTTTGTCGCTCGTCCGCCGCTTTTCCGTATGGATGTACCGAAGACCGGTCGAAAACCGGCCCGAACAATTTACTGTCTTGATGAGCGGGAGTTGGCTGTTGAGCGCAAAAAGCTCGAAAAAGACAAAGTCAATATGGAAAAAGTAACGGTTTCACGCTTTAAAGGTTTGGGTGAAATGAGTGAGCAGCAGCTTTGGGAAACGACGTTAAATCCTGAAACACGCCGCTTGATGCCTGTGACTTTCGGAGATATGACGTTAACACAAAGTCGTGAAATGTTTGACATGCTGATGGGACGTTCGGAAGCTGCAATGCGCCGTGCGTGGATGGAAAACAACGGTGATCGGGTTGAAGTAGATATTTAAGGAGATCGGACGTGACTAAAAACCAGACTGAAGATTTATTCTCGGCCGATTTGTTCGGTGATGACAGCAAAGAGCAGGAAATCGAGCTCGAAAAAGAAAACGATCAAACGGGGGAAAATGAGTCCTTAGAGACAAAAGATTTGCCCGAAATTGAAAAAACGCCTGAAGAATCTGTTGGGGATTCTCAGAAAGAAGTCTCTGAGCAAGAAATGGTTGCAGAAACGGCAGCTGAAGAGCCTGACGAAGAAGTGGTGCCGCTTGAAGCCAGACCGGTACTGTCGGGCGATGACGGAGAAAAACTCACTCTTGCCCATTTTGCAAGCCACGCCTATCTCGAATATGCCATGTCCGTAGTGAAGGGCCGTGCACTGCCAGCAATTGGTGATGGACAAAAACCCGTGCAGCGCCGTATTTTGTTTGATATGCACGAAATGGGTCTTGGGCGGCCGGAAGCCAAAACCGTTAAAAGTGCCCGTGTGGTCGGTGACGTTTTAGGTAAATATCATCCACACGGAGATACGGCCGCCTACGATGCAATGGTACGCATGGCGCAGGACTTCAATATGCGTTATCCCCTGGTGTTAGGTCAGGGTAATTTCGGCAGTCGCGATGGTGACGGTGCGGCTGCTATGCGTTATACGGAAGCAAGGCTAACGAAGATTTCACGTCTGCTTTTAGACGAAATCGATGAAGGAACGGTTGATTTTGTCCCGAACTATGACGGAGCCTTTCAAGAGCCGCAAATGCTGCCTGCAAGACTGCCCTTTGTTTTACTCAATGGTTCAAGCGGTATTGCAGTTGGTATGGCTACCGAGATTCCTTCTCACAATATCAAGGAAGTGGCAGCAGCCTGCCTGATGCTTTTGGATAATCATCAGGCAACGCTTGATGATATTCTGACTGTGTTGCCCGCACCGGACTTCCCTATGGGCGGTCAGCTCATCAGTAAAAAAGAAGATATTCGTGAAGCATATCGCACGGGTCGTGGCACGCTCAAAGTGCGCGCCCGCTACACTTTTGAGGAAATGCAAAGAGGGCATTGGCGCCTCATTGTGACGGAGCTGCCGCCCAATACTTCGGCTCAGCGCGTTTTAAATGAAGTGGGTGAAATTACGAATCCTAAGATTCGTCCCGGTAAAAAGACGCTTTCTGCCGAGCAACAGCAAGCCAAGGCTGCGATGCTTGCTCTTTTGGATACAGTTCGTGATGAAAGCGATAAACAAACCCCGACTCGCTTAGTGTTTGAGCCCAAAACCAAAAATGTGGATCGCAACGAATTTGTCAATGCTCTATTGGCTCAAACAAGTCTTGAGTGCAACGTTTCCATGAATTTGGTGATGGTGGGCTCTGATGGTAAACCTCGTCAAAAAGACCTCATTGATATTCTCAATGAGTGGCTTGCTTTTAGAGTACAGACCGTTCGTAGACGTACGCAGTTTAGGCTACAAAAGACGATCGATCGCATTCACATTATGGAAGGGCGTCACTTGGTCTATCTGAATTTGGATGAGGTGATTGCCATTATTCGCGACTCTGATGATCCGAAGCAGGCGCTTTTAGCCCGATTCCCATTAAGTGAAATTCAGGTTGAAGATATTCTGGAAATTCGTCTGCGTCAATTAGCCCGTTTGGTTGGGATAAAGATTGAAGCAGAGTTGGCAGAATTAAATAAGACAAAGAATTCACTTGAAAGACTTCTAGGCTCAGAGAAGCTTTTGAATAATTTAGTGGCAAAGGAAATCGCCCAAGATGCTGCAGAGTTTGGTGACGATCGCAGAACACTTATTGAAGAAGCTTCGCGGGCCGAAATGGCTCAAACAGTCGTTGATGAACCTGTCACGGTTGTGATTAGTCAAAAGGGCTATGTACGCTGCCGCACCGGTCACGGTCATGACGCCTCTGTTATGACATACAAGATGGGAGACGCTTTTGCGGTTTCCTTTGAGTGTCGCACAACCGATCAGATGGTTGCTGTATCCAATACGGGGCGTGTTTACACTTTAGCGGTTTCTGATTTGCCGAGTGCTCGCGGTGACGGATTGCCCGTCAACAGTTTCATTGATTTAGAAAAGGGGGCGAGCATTGTCGGCTATTGCGTTGCTAAGCCAGAAGATCGGGTGGTTTTGGCTACGAGTGATGCGATGGGCTTTATCTGTCAGTTTAAGGATCTCTTTGCAAGAGTCCGAGCTGGTAAGAACTTTATTAAAGTGTCAGATAAAGAAACAAAGATCCTACCGCCTCAGGTGGTCGCCCCAGATCAAACGCTTTTGGCTTGCCTATCAGAGCAAGGTCGTTTGCTTATCTACGATATCAATGAGGTAAGAACACTGCCGGGTGGTGGCAAAGGCGTTAGCCTTATGGATCTGAATCTCACCGAATCGCTTTTAGTGGCTAAACCCATAGATGCTGAAGGCGTCTTGGTAACTGGCATTGGTCGAGGCGGAAAAGATCGTGAGTATGCTGTCAAGAAGGCGATCCTTGAGTATCACATGGGGCACCGTGCAAGAAAAGGTAAGCAACTGGATATTCGTTGGAAAGCTTTAGATCTTAAATCCTTACCCAAGAAAGAGACAGCAGAAGCTTCTGAGGCAATGTCTGAAGAACCGATAGATACGCTCTTTTAAATGCCAGAGGGGGGCCTAGAGCCCCCATTTATTTATAAGACTCAGAAGCGATAGGCAGCTGAAAGGCCAACTTCATATCTGGGTTTTACCACTTCTGAAATAAAACCAGAGGCGTTGGCCGAGAGCCGCCAATGATCGGTTGCCTGCCAATGTCCTGAGACTTTCAAATACCCATAAGATTCTTGCAGATCATCGGTTTTAAAAGCTTCGTGCTCATTTTCTTCAAATCCCTCGACTCGAGTAGGTTTAGAAAATCTATGTACCCAGGCAAGCTGTCCAAAAATACTCCAGGGACTACTGGCTGCGTCATTTCGATAACCGCCCGTTAGACCGACTTTGGCAAGAGACTGATGGCTGTTTTCAATCTCAAAGAGTACATTTTGGAAACGATTACTTCTCTCATAGTCAATCCAGTAGGTATAGGCACTCATGAAAGGTTCAAAGAAAACACTTTGATTAAGTTCCGGGTGGCTGAAACCTAAATAAAGTCCGAAGCCATAGCTTGTTGTGTCGTATTGAAAGTTTGAGTGTGTATATCGATGATCAATACCGAATGCACCTGGAGTATTTAACTCATTAGATCCCAGAGCATAGTGGCCCGAGAAGATGACTCGATAGTGTTGGTCAGTGAGACCATGAAGATAAAAGCCTAGTGATGTTTCATCCATTTCACCTGAAGCAGAACTCTGATCTGTCTCACTTCGGTTTTGACTGATCCAAAGACCCGCGCTACCTTTTTGAAAAAGAGGCAGCTTGACATCTGCATCGTACCCTAATGCAAAAGAGCGTGTCTGAAGAGAAGTATTGCAGGATTGATTTTGCAAATGTAAGTCAGTTTCTTGGAAAAAAGTTGAGACCCAAAGCCCTCGATCTTCGTTTTGAGAAAGGCGGTCGGTCACAAAAGAAAAGAGCCGGTCGGCATTTTGTTCATGCGAAACGATGATAGCGGAGGTAAAGTCAAGCGTGTTTTTCACAAGGGTTGAAGGACCCAGTAAGTCTGTTGCCATATTGTGAATAACAAAACCTTCCTTGCCGTCAGAGCCGATATTGGCGTACGTTTTAAAAGAACCTAACGCTGTTTCATAGTAAGTCGGCACAGATTCAATAAAAACTTTGTTGCTTAAATCCATGCCATCGACTTGTAAGAGTCCGATGTCGAGATTTTCCGTATTTTTATCGCTTCGTTTATCTAAAACTTCAAGATAGATCCGGGAGCCATCGGGACTGATGGGGGTGACTTCTCCTAGGTGCAGTTTGTACAGATTGCTTTCTTTATCTTGATCAAAAATACTCACGCGTAAAACCGCACCGTCTTCAATGAGCGTGGTATTTTCAATGCCTTCGCCCGAGAGGCTTTCCCAGCTACCCGTGATGGTTCCAGTGGTTTTAATTGAGACAGGTTGCGTTGTTTGGGTGAGATCTAAAATACCGCCTTTTTTCCACTCAAAGCGATTAATAAAATTTTTCCCGTGAGCGAGCCACTGAGCGCCGTTTGAAAGGCTCATAGAGGCTTTGGCACCTTCACTGCCGGCGTTAACCATCCGACCGATGAATTGATCATCAGGGTTTGAGAGTGTAATCGAGACTGAAGAGGAGTCATCAAATCGGATGTCCCCTGCAATGAAACTCTGACCGGTACTGACTAAATTGAATCGGCTATCGGAAAGATCAAGGGCGTAAACATTGTCGCTACCAGAGTCATCCGCTAAGGCGCTCACCCTAAGCGAGCCCTTGAAGTCAAAAGTAGATGAAAGAGAAGAAATGGCAACAACTGTACCTTCTTCAATGTTAGTTGCTGAGCGCACTCGTATATCGAGAATCTCGGGAAGTGATTCAGTCTTTAAATGGGATTCATAAAGTGACCAGGCAATTAATGATTCCATCGGTTTTTCGCCATTAGCTTTAAGGCTGAAACTAAAAGAGCGGGCCTCAGGACCAAAACCGTTAAAGTCCTCATGCTCAAGACCGATTGCTGAATCAATATTTTCAACCTGAACTTCTATCGAAGTTTCATGGCTAGGATTTAATGAACCGGAGCGCTGTCTTAAAAAGGTCAATGATGAATAGTCATCTGCCGTATTGGGTAATCCCGAAGATTCTATTTCGATCACGGTAGCACTTTCGGAGCGAACTTGAACATCTCCTTCGATATCTTTGAAGGTGTAATAGCCCGAGTCGCCTGGCAAATCATCGAGAAGAAATTTTTGGGATTTTAAGTTTAGGAACGTATCGGCTGCAGCACCAGGATGGTGAGCATTTAAAAGAGCCAACACGCTAAAAGAGAGGAGGTGGTTTCGAACATCACCCACTTCTATTCCTTTCATTTAGGAGGGTACAACAAAGGCCGGAAATTTTAACAAAGAGCAGTTTCAGCTTTCCATATCAGTAAAAATATTCGTCTAATGCAGTGTTTTTCTAAAAAATCGTCTTATAAAATAAGACGCATATTTTTAGCGCCTTTTTACTATGAAAAATCATCGTCACGATTCCGATCCTTGTCCTAACTTGTTTTTTTCCGAAGAAGACGGATTTCGCTATCTGCATTTTGGTTCTCCTTGGATACAGGGCGCAATGAAAGTCAGACGCCCTTATGAATTGGTACTGGAATATCCCAGGCAGATGATGGCTTGTGGCTTGTTTTACCCTGAACCCAGCCAGATTGTTCAACTTGGGCTTGGAGCGGCGTCTCTAACAAAATTTTGCTGGAAAAACACGGACGCTCGAATTGATGTGGCTGAAATCTCAGAAAACGTTGTTATGAGTGCACATCAATGGTTTAAGTGTCCGATGCCGGATGATCGTTTTGAAATTCATCTGGCAGATGCCAAAGCCTTTATTGCGGCTCGCCAAGACTTTAATCCTGCCGATTGGCTTCAAGTGGATATTTATGACGAGGATGCTCTGGGACCAGTCTACGATGATGTTGAGTTTTACGGCTTTTGCCGCAGAGCAATGAATAAAAAAGGGGCGGTTGCCAGTTTTAATTTATTTGGCAGCCGTTTTGATAAAAGTTTCTCAGCCATTAACGAGGCATTTGAGGGCAGAACACTTGTGATGCCCGAAATTGATGAAGGTAATCGCGTGGTTTTAGGCTTTGCAGGCAAGCCCTTAGAGGTGACACTCGATCAGCTCTATGATCGGGCAAAAATTTTGAGACTGCGATGGAAACTGGGAGCCATTAAGTGGCTCAATGGCTTAAAAGCGCTCAACCCTGTCTTCAAAGACACGATAATTACTTTATAATCAAACATTTCAACATTTTTATCAATTTATATCAATATCTATCAAGATGGATGCTGAGCGTATAAACCTAATTGAGGCTAAGATCTCGGACCTCACAGCTCGTTTAGTGGAGCTGAGGGGGTATCTTTGACATCGACCGACAAGAACGCCGGTTAGAAGAAGTCAATCGCGAAATGGAAGATCCCACTCTGTGGGATGATCCGGAAAACGCGCAAAAAGTCAGTAAAGAAAAAAAACGCCTGGATGACACTGTGGGGCTTTTTAAAAAGCTCACTTCAAGCGTAAATGATGCCGCAGAGCTCTTTGAGCTCTCTATGGCCGAAGAAGACTATCCCAGCGTAGAAGTGGTGGGAGAAGAAGTCTTTGAGTTGGAAAAATCGGTTGAGAAGTTGGAATTTCAACGTATGTTTAACCAACCGATGGACCCGGCTAACTGTTATCTGGAAATTCAGTCAGGCGCCGGCGGCACAGAAGCTCAGGACTGGGCAAGCATGCTCGAGCGTATGTATTTACATTACGCAGAAAGAAAAGGCTTTACGGTTGAATTGCAGGAAGAGACCGAAGGTGAAGTGGCGGGTATCAAAGGCTGCACGATCTATATTCAGGGGGATTACGCTTACGGCATGCTTCGCACAGAGACAGGTGTGCACCGTTTAGTGAGAAAAAGCCCCTTTGATGCAAATGCTCGTCGCCATACCTCATTTGCCAGTGTGTATGTTTATCCGGAAATTGACGACAGCTTCGAAGTGGAAATTAATCCAGCCGATCTGCGCATTGACGTTTTCCGTGCCTCTGGAGCGGGCGGCCAGCACATTCAAAAAACAGAATCTGCGGTGCGTATTACGCACATTCCGACTGGCATTGTGACGGTCTGTCAAAACGACCGCAGTCAGCACCGAAACAAAGAGCAGGCCATGAGTCAGTTGAAGGCTAAACTCTATGAAGCGGAAATGCGCAAGCGCCGTGAAGTGCAGCAACAAACTGAAGATGCAAAAAGCGACATCGCCTGGGGACACCAGATCCGCTCTTATGTGCTCGATCAGTCGCGGGTAAAAGATTTAAGAACCAATGTGGAAACCGGCAATACTCAGGCAGTATTGGATGGTGATCTTGATCAATTTATTGAGGCTAGCCTCAAACAAGGCGTCTAATCGGCGCAAATAAAAGGACATGAAAATGGCAGAAAACAAAGTGCAAGAAGCCGCCGTGACGGCCGAAGAAGAAAATCATATTATTGCTGAGCGTCGCGCTAAGCTCGCTAAGTGGCGCGAAACCGGCCACGCGTATCCGAATGACTTTGTCAGAAAAGATCTTTTTGGAGATATCCGTGCCGCTTACGGTGATAAGAGCGCCGAAGAACTTGAAGCTGAAGCACACACTGTAGCTGTTTCCGGTCGTATGATGCTCAAGCGTGTGATGGGTAAGGCCTCCTTTGCTACGGTACGTGACTGCACGGGTACGATGCAGTACTTTCTCTCTCCTTCTGAAGTGGGTGAAGAAGCTTATACCGAATTCAAGAACATGGATATCGGTGATATTGTGGCTGCCGAAGGTACGATCTTTAAGACAAAACGCGGAGAATTATCTGTTCGCGTCCATAAGATTCGCCTGATGAGCAAGGCCATCCGTCCCTTGGCTGAAAAGTTCCGTGGTTTGGCTGACCAGGAAATCTGCTACCGTCAGCGCTACCTTGACCTCATCATGAATGAAAGTAGCCGCGAACGTTTCGTTAAGCGTAGCAAGATCATTGCCAGCATCCGCAATTTCATGTTGGCTAATCGCTTTATGGAAGTGGAAACGCCAATGTTGCACCCGATTCCGGGCGGCGCCAATGCCAAACCCTTCATTACCCACCACAATGCGCTTGATATGGATATGTATCTGCGTATTGCTCCGGAACTTTATTTGAAGCGCTTGGTCGTGGGTGGCTTTGAACGTGTGTTTGAATTAAACCGCAACTTCCGCAATGAAGGTTTGTCGATCCGTCACAATCCGGAATTCACGATGATGGAATTCTATGCAACGTACTGGACTTACAAGGATCAGATGGACTTCACCGAATCCGTTCTTCGCCATGTTGCCGAAGAAGTCAACGGTACGACAATGGTTCACTATCAGGGGCACGACATTGATTTGGGTAAGCCCTTTGATCGTCTTACACCGCGCCAAGCTATTCAAAAGTACGCCCCGCAGTACACCGACGAGAAGCTTAACGATGAAGCTTTCCTTCGCAATGAATTAAAGCGCCTCGGTGCTCCGCAACCTGACTATGTGGGTCTCGGTGCTTTGGAAATGGCCCTTTTTGAAGAAGTGGCAGAATCTAAACTCATTGATCCGACCTTCATTGTTGACTATCCGGTTGAAATTTCGCCTTTGGCCCGTGCTTCGGACACCAATCCTGAATTGACCGAACGCTTTGAACTTTATATCGCAGGACGTGAAACGGCGAACGGTTTCTCCGAATTGAATGATCCGGAAGACCAAGCAGCTCGCTTTAAGGCTCAGGCTGATGCTAAAGCCCATGGCGACGATGAAGCAATGTACTATGATGCTGATTACATCCGTGCGCTTGAATTTGGCCTTCCTCCGACAGGCGGCTGCGGCATTGGTATCGACCGCTTTGTGATGTTGCTTACCGATGCTGCAAGCATTCGTGACGTGTTGCTTTTCCCGCATATGCGTCCTGAAGCTTAAAGCTTAAAGTAGGAGAATTGACTATGAGCGAACTTTCGGCTCAGTCGGTCTATCAGACCTACACCGTTTTAAAGGATCGGCTCACCCAGCCGATTCCTGCGGATTTCGTGCGTTTTCAAGCTGGCAGTGAAATCATCGGTTGCGTCAAAAAGACACTTGCAATGAAGCTTGCAGGTTCTACAAGCGATTTTCGCTTAACTGAGCGCTTGACTTTGACCGATGATAACTGTCGTTCTGTCATAGCTCGAACCGCTGCTATGCAAAAAGCTGCTCGTATTCTGGCTGATTTTGGTGAATTGCCCGATGATGCTGGTGAATTAGTTGATGTTCGAGCAACGGTCTATGATGCTGTTTTTTGTCAGGCACCGCGTCTTTTATGTCGTAAGTTAGGGCTAATGACCACTTCGATTCGGCTTACTGCTTACGATGAGAAGGGACAGGTGATTTTAGCGCGCCGTCGACCGGGAAAAACAATCGGAGGCGGTCTATGGGATAGTCTTGCAGCGGGTCTAGTGAAAGCAAGCGAAGAGCCTGAACACGCGCTATACCGTGAGCTTTATGAAGAAGCGGGGCTGACGGCAGACGATGTCCGCATTCGTGAAAGTGCTCGCTTTGTTCAAGAGTTGCCTGTGCCTGAGGGTTATTTGCGAGAAGTGGTTCGTAATTACGAAGCAGTAATCAAGGAAGGTGTTGAGCCGATAAATCGTGACGGGGAAGTCTCAGAATTTGCTTACTTTGACTGCCATGAAGCTTTACGTATGGCCGAGCAGGAAAAACTGATGTATGCAGCCGGCGTTGGCGTAGCTGAAACAACCATGATTCATATGGGACAGCGTATCGAAGAGAAGTGGCTGCACTATAAGGGGCAGGTCATTATTTAATTGATGGTGGAATGTGAAAAACTCGCTTTAGAGCAATCTGAGGCGAGTTTTTTTGTCGATGTAAATACTAAAAAGGGCAGCTCAGAGGCTGCCCTTTGTCATATGACTATCGTTTTCTGACTAAACGATAATGAGTGCCAGAACGATAACACCGATGAAGCAAGGAACGATTGTACGCTTAGCGACTTCAACCGGGTTAGCCATAGCGATACCGGCCACAACCATCATGGCACCGGCAATCGGAGAGGAGGTACGGCCCAAGGCGCCGGACAAGAAGGCCAAGGCACCCAAGTGCGGAATATCCATACCGAAGGAAGCGGCGTGCGGCGTAACGGCTTCATTGAAGGCGAACGTAGCAGCGTCACCGGAACCGGTAATCGTACCCAAGAACCACGGACCCAAAGAACCACCCCAGCGGGCGATGTCATTGGCTTCACGCAACAAGGCGATGAAGGTGTCGATCAAACCGGCAGCACGCAGACCAGCAGCAAACACGCCGGCAGCGATGATGATACCTAAGATGTTGCCGTAGCCTTTACCCAAACCGCCGAAGAACGTCTTAGAGAATTCTTGCGGGTTAGCACGGGTGATGAGCAAGCAAAGCACAGCACCCAAGACCATGGCCTGAGCCACACCCATCTTGATGACGGGCAACACGGAGTTACCGAGCACCAAGATCACGATCGGGAGCAACGGAACCATAGCGTAAATAATGTTCGGGCGTTCAATTTCTTCTTGCTTGTGATCAACATTGACTTGGATGTCGTCAGTGGCAGCACCCTTGTCCTTGAAGATGATGCACATCACAAGAATACCAACGATACCGATAGCGTAAAGCACTAAGCTATAGGGGGTGTGCAAAGCGATGAAGTCCATAATTTCCATGTTGGAAATCTTGGCGATGTACACGTTGTGGGCAGAACCCGGAGAGAGCACACCACCGTAGGTACCCATCATCACAGAAGCAGCGGCAGCAGCCGGGCTGATACCGGCGCGCAACATCACCGGGATTAACGTAGAACCCACGGCAGCAGCGCAACCACTGGCAGACGGAATAGCGATGTTAATAATCATCGTCACCGCCGTGCAGATCGGCACGAGGAAAATACCCAAGCCGCGAATCGGCTTAGAGAGCAAGTGCACCAAATGTTGGTCACACTTCGTGTAAGAAGACACATAAGCGAAACCCATGGAGGCGCAAATAGCCATGATCAAACCACCGTTGGTCATGGACTTGGCAAACGCGTTAAAGGCAGTCATCGGTTGCATGGAAACGCAGCAGAGGACTAAACCGGCCGTAAAGAGAACCAAACGCGTTTCATAGCGTTTAATGAGAGCAGCGATCGTCAAAATAACGATAACCACTGCGACCCAGTTCAGTAAGGTCATTGTTTTATCTCCTGAGGATTAGTTTTTATACGCGCGAATTTTAAAGGAGCTCGCCATGAAGCGCCTTGAGGCTTTCCCTTAGGTATTAAGACTATTTGATTTAAATTATGAAATCTTTTTGTCTAAACAAAATAATAATGTTGCGCTAGTAGATGAAATAGTTGGAGAATTCGATCAAAGAATTTTCCCAAGCTTTGTTCGGCCGCTAAAGAATAAATGAAAGATCTGTACAGCCAAACGGATGAAATGGCATTTAATACGTTGGATTGACAAATTTTGCTTGCGAGTGACTTTGAGACTGTATTAGTGTCAGCTATTTTTGAGATGGAACTCTTTAAAAGTCTTCCTTTTTCCAATCAAATTTTTCAATCGTTTTCTTCTTGTTTTTAAAGGCTTTCGTTTTAAACTGCGAGGCGGTGCACAGCAATCGGGCTACTGGATTTCTGGGTTTAGGAGCTATAGCTTTAATGATGAGTTTTTTCTTTTTGCGCATTTAAATACTCTATCTAGTTTTTGCATAATTTAATTCATCATGCTTCTTTTTATGATGTTTGGGAACAAAAAAGCAGTAGATAAACGACCAAACTTCGGCAAATCAACGTTTGAAGCAGGAAACGGACGGAATAATAAGAAGGAATGGTATCTCCAACGAGATTTGAACTCGTATTCTGACCTTGAGAGGGTCATGTCCTAACCATTAGACGATGGAGATAGCTCGATTTGGACATCCAAGATCAATTGCAGGTGTTATTCTACGACGATTTTTCAAAAAACTCATCACTCTTTACTAATTCAGAAGTAAAAAGATGCGGTTCTTGAAAATGAGTAGTGGCAGGAGAATAATAAATTCAGAAGTAAATAGGCAGGAAGACACTGTGGCTGAACTTAAAAAACTGATCTTTAAAAACGGGGCACTCTACGATGGAATCGTCTCCTCAAGCAAGATGTTGTGCCATATTGATAAGAACCGTCTCTACGAAGGTACTATCACGAGTTCTTCTAAAGTGCTTTGCACAATTGAAAACGGCAAGATTTATCAAGGGACCATTGTTTCTTCCTCGAAGCAATTAGGTTTTGTGGAAGATGGTAAGGCTTATGAAGGAACGGTCAAATCAAGCTCACGAGTGGTCTTGAGCTTTAAAAATGGGACAATTTATTTGGGCGGCATTGTCAGTTCTAGTCGTGCATTGGGTAGCATTAAAGGTGCTGAGTATTTGGATGAGCCCTATTTGGCAGCCATGATTCACTATTATGTTAGACCAATTTTCTAATTCTTATTCATTATTAAGCTGATGGGCAACCGTTTAGTGAGTTGCCCATTTTTTCTTTATTCGTTGCCGCGAAGCTTTCCTTTTATTTCAAGAGATTTAGCTGCATAACCGTAAAGCCAAATGCCTACAAAGGTTGCCAGTGCTCCCCACATCATTGCGTTTGGACCGCAGGCATAGAGGGCATACAGAGAATAGGCTGAAGCAAAAGAAGCAACAATGGTGGTGCGTCTCACAATTGAAGGGTTATTAACAGGCTCTCTGTGCAAAATTACGTTCACTGCGGCAAACGCAAGGAGATAGGGGACGAGGTTTGTGACAACCGCCAAGTCTTTTAGAATATAGAACTGCTGTTCCAATCTGGGGTCAACAGTCAAGAGTGCAGCCAATGACTGCAAAAGCAAAATAATGACGATGCCGGCAATTGGGACGTTTAAGCGGCTCACTTTTGAGAAAATCTTGGGAAAGTACCCTTCCTTGGCAGATACGCGGAAAACTTCGGCAATGGTAAATTGCCAGCTTGTGAGGCACCCGGCACAGGCCAAAGCCATCAAAGCCATAACAAACTTCCCGACTTCTGGGCTAAACATTGTGGCAAAAACCAATCCAAAGGGAGCGGTCGAGCGGGAGAGGACGGCGTTATCAACAATGCCGAAACTGATGTTATTGGCCAAAATATAAACAACACCGGCTCCGATTGTTGCAAGCACCATAGCTCGAGGAACTGACTTTTCGGGATTTTCTACAGCCTCGGAGTTGGCGCAAGCGGTTTCGAGCCCTAAAAAGCCCCAAAGCGTCATGGATATTGCCGCCGAAAGACCTTCAAAAGGTGTCAGATTTTGAGGATTCCATGCCTCAACATATCGGTCAACTGAGAACCAATTCCAACCGATAACAGTCAAAATCAGAATTGGGATCAAAATGCCGTAATTGGAAAAATGCGAAAGCTGCCCGATAAAACGCGCCCCTCCGATATTAGGGAGACTGCAAAGCCAAATAACGAAAATACTGGCTAACCCCATCTCGAGCGGGGTGAGGTTCCATTCAAAAAGCACCATCACATAGCCCACGATGGAAATGGCAATCGTAAGGTTGGCAATAATTAAGGAAACACCGTAACTGAAGTTGGCGATAAAGCTTCCAGACTTTCCAAAAGCGTAAGAGGCATATCCGCCTAGACCACCGCTTTTGCGGCTGAACATACCGCACTTAGCAAAAGTGTAGGCAATAGCTGTTGCCCCGCTGATAGTGACAAGCCAGGCAAGAATGGATTGAGTTCCGACTTCAGCCAATTTGGTAGGCATCAAAATAATTGATGAACCCAACATATTAAGCATGACTGCCATTGTCAATTGCAGGCATGTCATTTTCGGTTTTTCAATAGAGGCCATATTCCCTATTTCCGCAAAATCTTTGTAGTTATGCTGTTTTTTTCTGCAGATAAGCAGTCTGAGGGGGATTGTACGGGTTTTTCTCCAAATTTCTCGAAGCCTGCAGAAGATATCAAAATTACTTGATCAAAAGAAGTGTTATGGGTGAGACGAGGATTTCTGTTTTTGGGGACGTCACACTTTTGTGGAAAGGTTCAGTTTGGAATTTATGATTCGCGACAATCATCAATATAAAGCCACACAGATTTATAACGGTAAGAAAATAAACACAAGAATTATTTCAGACTAAGTAAGTCATTTAGTGAAGATATTCGTTTGGGATTTCTAACACTTTATTGGCTAAAAATATTGCTGGAAATCTGAATTCAAACATTGTCAATCATAAAATAGATTCTTAAAAAGATATATATCAGGATGTAAATATTAAGACTAAAAATATTTGATCTAAATCATCTAAAACTATTGATCTACCTATATATTAGCGATTTTCCTATTGCTCAAAAAGATGAGTTGTGAAAAACTAAATCCGTTATATAACCTCATTGTTGAGAGCAATCATGAACAGAATTTATAAATCTATTTGGAATGCTATTACTCATAGTTGGACGGCTGTGTCTGAGTGGCAATCTGCTAAGGGTAAAAAATCTGGCAAAGTTTTGAAATCACTATTTATTTCTACCTTGATTCTTAGTGCAGTCAGTTCTCCAACGTATGCTAATACTTATGGTCCTGGTAGCTATGAGACATTGGTGTTGAATGGATTTTATATTGGTAATAGTGCCTGGAAACTTGAGCAACCTTTGGATGAAGACTCTACATGGTTTGGCACTTTGCCTCTCAATAACGAAATTGTGATTGACTTTAGCAACATCCAGAACACTCGTTTTGAGGATATCGGTTCCTCAGAGGGTTTGTTAAAACTGGCTAGTGAGGGATATAGACAGGTTGTATTTACGACATCTGAAATAACGGACTATGGTTATGCAAATTCCATGTTTGATACTTCAGCAACTAAAAACATACGATCTGATCTTTATCAGAATTCTGAACGTGTAGCGACACTCAACTATGCTGTAGGAAATGAAGCTTTTGGATTGTTTGTTAACAATACTGAAGTTTTGAAAGGATACGTAATAGATGAGGGAAACTTTTTAAATCCTGGGGACAAAATACGGTTTGGCGACTTCCCTAGTTTGGCTTTTCAAGAGGATGGTGTGGCTTGGACTAAAGACACGCCGATTACAGACGGTATTCATGGCTTGTATTTACTAACATTGTTAACTGGTATTGAGCTGACAAATACAAGTGAGGGTAAGGGCCTTAATTTGACTGCCAATAATCAATCACTCTCTGTTACCCCTGTGATTTCAGGTAGAGGAAATATCATTTATAGCGGAAGTGGTTCTTTTAACATAGAAAAATTACTTGTTGCAAAAGCTAATGGCGATCCCTTTACTTCAGAAGATGCTAAGAATACATATGAAGGCAACACGTATATTCTTGGTACCGGCAATGCACAATCTTTGCAAATAAATTTAAACAAGGAGCAGGCGTTAGGTCTTACTAAAATATTAGATGTTAGCAATGCAACCCTTAATGTTAATAATAAAGGCGAGACTGTAAACGGGAATGCCAATTTTAATAATGCAAAGTTGGTTTTACACAATGCAGATTATTCGTCCAATAGCAGATTAAATGTATTGGGTAATGCGACCTTTGGAGAGAATGCAATCATTGAGTCGACGGCAGATGCCCAAAATACAGACACAGGGCTGGTGGTTTCTGGTCTGTTGAGCATTTCCTCAGATAACTCCTCTAGTTTAGAGGGGGCTGTCATGGCTGGATCTGCATTCTTAAAAAATGTTAATGCGTTAGGCGATGCCGATTTGGTTATTAAAAATATTGCAAATAATGATCAGGCTGACGGTGAAGTTATTATTGATTTGAGTGGCGGTACACACATATTTGATTCAGAAATTCGGAAAAATAATACTACAAGTGACCAGATTCACATGAGGATTTCCAATCGTTCAACAGACAGTCAGAATACACTCAACTTAACTTATGACCCTAATGCAACTATCGAAGCTGATGATACAACGATTAATTCCAATGTTAACCTAACAGTAACTGGTATAGAACAACTGGGTTCAAAAGTAACTTTTGATGAAACAACAGATTTAAGCTCAAAGTTGGAAATTCTTAAAAAAGGGACATCAACGACCTGGACATTGGACAACAATATTCAATTTGTCTCGTCTAATACTAATGATATTGTTGAGGTAAACGGCAGTGGCTTTAGTTTAAATGATTCAAAAATACTGGAGAATTATTCCGGTTGGTTGCGACTCTCTAATACTGAGTTCGATTTAACCTCAGATGCTGCTACTGTTTTGGGAGATAAAGCCGGTCTTTCTTTAGGAGCGAATTCAACTTTTAATCTGACGGGTAATGAGACGGTTGAGCTTAATCGTTTAGGCTGGACTAGTGATATAGAAAGTGGTGAAAAAGGCGGGGTGTTGGACTTAACTCAATTTGAATTCAGTAAAGATAATCCGAGCCCAGCACTAAGGGTTGGTCTTTTGGATATGAGGGGTCGTTCAACGATTGAGTTGGACAGAGAAAAAAGTAATATTTTTGATGCAAAAGACCCCAACACAAGTCTGCCATACTTAGATGCAGATTCCGGTGAGAATTTAGTTTATCAAATCATAGCTGCAGAAGAAGTAATTGGTAGCAGCTATACCATTCCTGAATGGGATGATGACCGTGAGTTTGACATTGACGGTAAATCAACCCAAATTGCCACAGCGACTTGGGGCTATAACTTAGACGCCGTTTTAGAGGGAGATGATAAGGGGTTGTGGCTTGCCTACAATTTGAAGTCAATTACTTTGAAAAATAGTCAGGTGTCCGATGATAATTACGATGACTATTTGATTTTGGATTTAAAAGAGGCAAAGGATAATGAATTCTCTGCAAAACTTTCGGGTCAAGGTAAAGTGCTCGTCACTAACAGCGGAGATAGCTCTAAGACTCAGTTCAGAATATCGGAGTCTAGTAATGATTTCGCCGGTAGGATTGTGATTGATGATGGAATAACGGTCTCTTCTGCTGTCGGGGCATTGGGGAAAGAAGTCAGCGATGGGTATGAAGGTGTTATTGTTGAATTAGAACAAAATTCCGATTTAACTATCGAAAGTGTTGAGCCAGATGCAACAAATAAGACTCAGTATTTGGCTGATATCCAAATGTCTGCTGACAGCGATCATACCATCACTATTGGCGATAATTCTGTTTTGGCATTGCAACTTGCTGACATCCCTGATCATCAACACTCATGGGCTAATGTAGGATTTGAAGGCAACGGTACTCTACGTTTGGTACAAGGTAGCCTAGAAATTCAAAATGCAGCCGATGCTGTTCATGCAGATAAGTTTGCAGGACGCATTCAAGTTGATGAAAAGGCCACTTTGAATTTGGTTGACGATAACACTGATAGTTATGTTTTTAATTATCTGATGGGTAATGGTACGGTTGGAGTGGGACTTAATGCGGTTGTAGGATCCTCTGTCGCGTTTGTCGGTGACTATGTTATTCAGGATGGGAAAAATCTAACAATTAATGCAGATTCTGCAACTGCCATTAATCAATCAGATTTGATTTTGGAAGAGGGTGCTACCCTGAATTATCAAAATATTCAAAATGGTAATAAGTTTGGCTATTCTCTGACTGTTAATGGCGAGTCAAAAGTAGTATTTGATAATTCTTCTGGTACTTACATAACAGTAACAGGCGCACAACATTTGCTTCATATTGATGCGCTTAATTCTTCGGATATTGTATTTGACTGGAGTGCAGTTAATCGTTCCACACTTTATAGTCAGACAATTCAGAATGATTCTAAACTGACCTATCAGTTTGCAGGTGGTCAAGATCAGTTTGCTGTAGATTTCACTAAAACTTCAGGTGAAGGAGAACTTTGGTTAGACTTCGCTGATCAAGTCAAAGACCTGCAATTAACGAAATCTACTTCCTACAGCGGGACTCTGGGATTCCGTAATGCGACTGTAAAGGTTGGAAGCGATTCTGGGTTTAATTTCGGCAATCAAATTGATTTTGGTTTAGCTGTAGGTGAAGGCTCAACTTTGGTTAATAAAGGTCAAACGACTTTGTCAAAAGGTTTAGTCTTACGTCAAAGTGCAACTCTTGACTTCACGACAGATTCATCATCTTTTAATCAATCAGGTTTAAGCTCAAATGCCATTATTATGGGTAATGGAGCAGGTATTGATGTTAATGGTCCAACGAATGTCTTATTTGATTTGACAAATATTGACGTATCAATTGATCAAGATTTCACAGCAGATTCTTTACTAGATGCGTTGAGCAAATCAACTAGTACTGTTCTTACTGTTATAGATAACGTTAAATTAAAGGATGGACAAACTGCAGATAATCTTGCCGGTAATTTCGTGCTAAATCCGGGCGAGGAGCAGGAAAAATGGCTTGATATTGTGCAAGATGGTGAGATTGTTGCTCAAGTTATGACTGGGCTGGATGTTATCGGAACAGACAATGGCGATGGTACTGCCTCACTCGGTATTGGAGGAGCGGCCACTACCCTGTCAATTATTGACGGAAAAGTTTTGGATATTGATGTAACGGATACCAAAGAGACAGATCCTGTTATTAATACCGATATTGTGGGTAATGGTTCGATTCGCTTTATTCAGGGCAGTGCTGACGATAGAGTTGACGTGACAGTAAACAGCTCGAACAGCAACTACTCAGGTTCGACGGTTATCACAGATGGAGCGCATGTTCGAGGAGCTAACAGTAATGCCTTCGGTCGTTATTCTTCGTTGTTACAAGTTGGCACTGCAGAAGTTGAAGACGGTTTGACGTCAAATGTTGGAGAGTTAACGCTCGAGAGTACCAGCGGCAATTTGGATCAAAGAGTTCAACAATTGGTCGTTGAAAAAGATGGCGTAGTCAATATGAAGGCTAATGCTGGTTATGCTCACATCCACGTTGTAGCTCAATCCCAAGATCAGGAAAGTATCATAAAGGGCAAATTAAGAGGCGATCAGAATTCCGTATTGTGGACTGAAGGCAATACTGTTTTAAGTATTGCTCAAGACGCAGATTTAAGTGAATTTAAAGGTTCATTTACCGGTCAGGGATCTTCGGTCATTCGTTACCACTTCAACGATGGTGAGGAGTTTGCCTTTAACAGTAATTTTTATGATCAGAGTGTTGTTGCATTTACTGGTACAGGAACGGTTAATATAGTCAATGACTCCAACGGTATGTTAAGTGCTCGCTCAGAGTCCGGGACATTAACATTTGCCGACCGTGACATGAAGCTCAATCGCTTAGAAACGTCATCACAAGGAAAAGTTGATTTAAACGGACTTTTGACTGTAAATGACTTTAAGGCTGATGGCGGTGTCCTTGCAATGGACGTAGCATTAGGCTCATCAGGGGATGAAAAGATTTCACTAGCTGCTAACGACAATGACGGCTTATTGGTCAAGGGTATAGCTACTGGTTCTGTGGGTGTTTTGATTAATGATAAGAACAAACTAGAAAAGGGTAAGGAGGAGAGTTTGACCCTTATCCAAGTTGATGGTGATGCATCAGACTTCACAGCTTATCTTGTTGATGATAATGGAATGACGTTGCCGGCTATTACGGCTGGAGGCTACGACTATGTTCTATTGGCACAAGATCAAAATGTTCAAACAACACAAAAGAATGTTGCAACAGGAACAGATTATGTGTTAAGTAGCATCGCCGGGGATGAAGAAATACGAAATACGACCGTTTCAGCCGGTGCTTATATCGGTATCGCCTACGCAGCCCAACTCTTTGACCTGTCGCTTCACGACCGTGTCGGCAATCGTGATTGGATCAATCCTGTGACTGGTGAAAAACAAACTACGTCACTCTGGATGCACCACACGATGAGCCATGAACGCTTCCGTGATTCGACGAGCCAATTGAGAATGCGAACAACCTCTAATACGACGATGTTAGGTGGTGATTTCGTTCAATTCACAACGGGCAATACGGGTTTGGCGTACGCTGGTCTCATGGGCGGCTACGGTACGATGGATACCAAGTCTCACTCTAAGATGACCAATCTTCACTCTAAGGCTGAAACGGATGCTTGGGGTGTCGGTGCATACGCAGGTTGGAAGGCCGACTCAGATGGTCAGACTGGACCCTATGTGGACGGTTGGTTGATGTTTACACATGCATCAAGTGATGTCACTGGCGTTGACCGTAACACCGAAGATGTGAAAGGTGAAGGACTTTCTGCCTCTATTGAAGCCGGTTGGGGCTTTAAGGTTGGAAGTGCTGTGATGGATAATGGCAAGGTAGCCAATTTGACTGTAGAACCTCATGCATCTGTCACGTGGTTCGGCATGCAATATGACGAAATCCATAATGATGTACAAGACGTGAAGTTTGAAGGTACGAATAACGTCCGCACACGCTTGGGTGCTCGCGCGATTGTAACCGAAGAAGGCAACAAGGACTTTAATGCCTTCGTTGAAGCTAACTGGGTACATAACACGCAAGAGTACGGTGCAACCATCTCAGGTCTGAGAGTGGATCAGGCAGGTTCTCGTAATTTAGGTGAAGCGAGAATCGGTTTAGATTGGCACGTCACTGACAGTCTCTCTGTCTGGGGTAGAGTTGGAGCTTCGTACGGTAGCGATGCCTACAGCGAACGTGAAGGCTCTATCGGTGTACGTTATCAATTCTAAGAAGTGATAAGGCAGGGGAGGGCTATTAATTAAGCTCTCCCTTTTTTTCAATCGTCATTTCACGTTGGACAATTTTCATGACCTCAAACCACTTATATACTCGCCGTGACAAGTTGGCAGCATTAGCTGCTTTTAGAATCGGAAAGGACCCGGCGACGGTGGCTGCTTATCTTAAGTTAGATATAGATGATGTAAAAACATGGTTTAGTCTATATGAACAACATGACAATACTTGGGCGAAGTTTGATGATCAGGATGCATCGTTGCGCTTTAAGGCTTTAGAATTGTTTAAAAAAGGATATGGGTACAGAAAAGTGTCAAAGGCATTATCTGTAACTGATGTGCAAACCCGACAATGGCTTAAAGAATATCAAAACGAAAGTGATAATTCGTCTATAAGTGAAAAACCTCTAAAAAAGCGTTATACGAAAGCAGAAAAAAACGAATTATTAAATCGTTACGCAGTCAATACTTTTTCAAAAAATGCTTTTTGCCGTAAGAATCACTTATCAGTCCTAACGCTTGAGAAGTGGTTGTCAGAAGAGAAAAAACTTTTGCAGTAATTTATTTTTAATTTAATCAAACACTCGCTTTTAATCTTTTAAAAATATTGATCTACCTGCATTATAGGGTTTTCCCTGTTGACGGGGGGGGGGATTTTGAAATAGTTAAGTCGGCATTTTGATAAGTAGCAAGAGAAGTTGATGAACGTGTTTGTCACTTCTTGAGTTTTTCTGACTTAACTTTATATGAGAAAAATCAAGGTTTATAACCGATTGGAAAAACAGTTTGTCCTAGCTTGTTTTCGCGCAGGGATGGGACCTAGGACTGTTTCTGAACGCTTGAAAATGAGTTACCCTGAAGTTCAGAAATGGTTTACTTGTTACCAAAACCTTGATAATGATTGGGCGTTTCTCGATGATGCTGCCTACACGGAACGCCAGAAAGCGTTTGAATTGTTCCAACAAGGCTACGGATATAAGAAAGTTGCCTCCGAATTGTCAGTGCCCGTTAGTCGGTCAAAATATTGGCACTTAGTCTATCGTCATGGACAATACGACTTTTTTACCAAAGGTTCCAATCGTCCAAAGCGCTACTCGGATGAAAAGCGCCGTGAGATATTAAATCTCTTTCAAAGCACTTCGCTATCTAAAAAAGCTTTTTGCCATGAAAATGGCATAACGGTAGGGACGCTTAATAGCTGGTTAGCCAAAGAAAATAGTTAACAAAAAGTCCTCCCTTTAGCTTTTTAATCTCTATAGCATTGGGCTAACTTTTGTTCTAATAATGAGGATTGAGTTTCTTTTTAAGCGGAATACCTGGTTTAAAAAGAATTCTTTTGTGCGGAGGAACTGTAGCCGCTTCTCCCGTTCTTGGATTTCTTCCTGGACGAGGTCTTTGCTCAGATACAGAAAAAGTTCCTAAGCCCATCAACATGACCTTGTCGCCTTTTAACAAGGCTTCTTCAACAGCTTCACTAAACGCATCAACAGCGCGGTTTGCATCAACTTTAGTAAAGCCGCTTAACTGCGCCATTCTTTCAACAAGTTGAGCTTTGTTCATAAAAAATTGTTAAGAATTAATTTATATAAGAAGACAAATAGTTAGTTTGCCCCCCCCATTAATGATGTGAGTTTACCTTCATCAAAAGACGACTGCAAAATTGAATAAAAGAATTTTTTGAAATTTGGTGTATTGACAAAGAAGTTAAGCTTGATGCGTCTAAATTTTTCTAAGTTATTAGTATATTAAAAGAGGTATATTCTTTTCGTTGTTGCAATTATCTTTTAATTTATAAAGTCTTCGTCTTAGCCTGAAAAAAGTTGACACCTTTTGACCAACAAAGCGGGCTCCAGGTATGTTTGATAGTCCGTTGGCCTATCAAGCATGTTTGGGCCAACAGCAGGGAGGAAAAACAAAAAACGAAAGAGAGAAAAATTTGTTGAAGTACGTTTGTCGGTGCTATCGAGTTTTATTGTCATGCGGCACTCGTGGTGCTCGAGCATTTTGTTGTGATCCGCAGCTCAGAGACTATTTGAGAGAAAAGATAAAATAAGCCCAAAATAATGACTAGTCGTTAGTCTGAGAATCTATCCTTTTGTTTGAATGCTACCTACTCAGTTTTTTTACCGATAAATTCTGAAGTAAGTGCGGCGCCTAAAATCAGCACTGCTCCGATCATCGCATGAGTGGTCATTGGCTCCATTAAAACAAAAACAGACAATAAGATGGCAATGGCTGGATCAATGTACGAGAAAATAGCAATGCGTGCAGCTTCTAGCTTGGGTAGTGCAGAAAAGTAGAGCCAATAGGCAACACCAGTGTGCACAATACCGACAATTAAAGTTAAACCGATGGTTTGTGCGTCAAATGTTAGGGTTGTATAGTCCACCGTAAAAGCAACGTAGGGCAAAAGCACTAAAGCAGCAATCCCCAACTGCACAATGGCGGAATCATAGGGATTTATGTCCTTGAGGAACTTGTTATTAACAACAATCGTAGCGTAAAAGCAAGCCGCTAAAAGTCCCATAGCGATGCCGCCAAAAGCAATACGATCAGAACCTTCCCAGACGCCGGCAATCAATGTCATACCAATCAAAGCACAGATCACACAAAGCCATTTAGCTATGCTGACATGCTCCTTCAAAATCAAAGGAGAGAGCAAGATCAAAATAACGGGCGCCATATAATAGGCTAAGGTGGCAGTTGCAATGCTGGTTAAACGATAAGCTTCAAAAAGAAAGATCCAATTAAAGCCCAGAGCAACAGCAGCAATGAATAGATGTTTGAAATTGCGTTTGATACTTTCCGTATCCATTTTCTTTTTCATAAACTGCAGAGCAATCAACAGAAAAATCGTTCCCAGTGCACCACGAGAAAGTGCAATGACGGTAGAAGGCAAGTCTATAAATTTGACGAAAAGTCCGATGGTGCCAAAGATGGTCATCGCAAGTAAATACTGAGGCATTGCAGCTAATTTCTTGAATCAAACTAGAACGAAGATAACGAAGTACTGTGAATAAAGCAAAAAAGAGCTAAAGAAATCAACCTATGAGTGAAGCTGATACTTACAGACGAAGCTGTTTGAAGGGATGTATTAGAAACCTAGATTGTTTTGAGGTAGACATAAAAATCCACAAGCTTTGCTTGGGCTTGGGGTGAGGGAAGATCGATTGGGTCAGGGAATCATCGGAGTGGTACTGTACGGCATCCTGTCTATCTAGAAGCTATAATGAGCGCACGATATAAGATTTATTGATATACGTGTGCAATCTATGGCAACCCCAATTCTGAACTGGTCTGAAAGTACCCCCCCCCAAGTTTAGCGATTGATTATTTTTTAAACACAATAATATGTGGAGATTGTCTTTCGGCAATGAAAGTCTTGCCTGACGAATCCATTGATATTGTCATCACCTCGCCTCCATACAATCTACTTAATTCCACTGGTAACGGGCTTAAGAAAAATACAAAGTGCGGAAAGTGGAAAAACGCTGCCATTAAAAATGGATATGAGGAATATAACGATAACCTGCCATATGAGAAGTATGTTAGTTGGCAAAAAGAATGCGTCTCAGAAATGCTTCGCTTGATTAAACCCAACGGCGCTATTTTCTACAACAACAAAAATCGTGTACAAGCCGGTCTCCTTCAAGATCGGGGAGAAATTGTAAGAGGATTTCCACTACGCCAAATAATCACCTGGAAGAGAAGTGGGGCTGTCAACTTTAATGCCGGTTATTTTTTACCGACAACAGAACAGATATACATGATCTGTAAGCCGGGCTTCAAATTAGTGAAGGGCGCTAATAAGTTGACAGACGTTTGGGTTGTTAAGCAAGAAATGAAAAACCCTCATCCGGCTCCTTTTCCTGTTGAACTAATCGATATGATCGTCTCTAGCGTGACAGGGAAAGTTATTTTGGACCCGTTTGCAGGAAGCGGAACAACTGCTCTGTCATGCTTGAAGCACAATAGAGATTTCATTCTGATTGAAAAATCCAAGCGCTATTGCGAGATGGCGAGAAAAAGAATTGATGGGGAGGACTGGCGAAATGAATGAAACTTACTCAGAAGCCATTTCCAACTCTCCTTATAAAAAGGTTTACTGGTTTGCACGATACCTCATTGATACGGATCAGTACGGAGCGATTGGTAGCAAAAAAACTGAGCCTCTCATGCGGGTGGTTGTTCAGATTGAAAGACTTTTGGATCAGCCTTTCAATTCGGCTGAAGATACTTATTTTGTTGCTAAAGAGTTACTTCTCGATGGTATACGTTGCCTTGCCAAACAGGGAACAAAAACGGGTTTATGTACCGAAAACTTGGCTGCAACATTGGGGGATGAGATTGCCGGTCTAGCGGATGTGAGGTCATTTTGCATTGCCATGCGGCATATAGTTTTACCTATAAATCAAGCGCTCAGCCGAGTACCGGCAAGCGATAAAGAATTCGTGTTGACAGGGGCAGAAAAGTTACTTGGTTTAAAAGGTGAAACAGGGACCGCCGAGCTAATCGCTTGGTGGGATAAGGCTGGTGTGAAGTACTGTGTTGATGCAGAAAGGCTTGAAGTAGTTTGTGCCTTCGCAAATCTTATGCTTACCTTAAAGGCAAATAACGATAATAGAAGCCAAATAGATGACTACTTGATCATGACAGCCTTTGTGCAAGAGTTTGAACGTCGTCTTGGGCAAAAGCGAAAGGCGAGGGGTGGCACCTCCCTAGAAGATGTGGTGGGATTTATATTCAATACCTTTGATTTGCCATCCGCGGGTAAACCAAAGCACTTTGACCAGGATATAGAGGTTGATAAGTGGTTCAAGTGCTCGGATGGTTGGGTAATCGGAATTAGCTGTAAACGTACGCTTCGAGAACGTTGGAAGCAATTAAGCCAAGCGGACAGGGGAACGCTATCTCACTTTAAGATTAAAGAGATATGGCACATTATCACCTACGATAAAGATTTAAGTGACGATAAGATAACACGACTGGGTGAGCAAAATCACGTGATTTATTTATCAGATAAAAGCGAAGTTTACAAGCGGTGCAAAGACCATATTGGCATGAGCAGCTATGTTCGGCCTTTATCGTCATTGGTATCTGATATTAGGATGAACATGGGGTGGGTTACAAAATCGCACAAGGACCAAGCCTTGTCAGATTCAGCTCCAACCCGTTAGAGTTTCGTACGGATGTGTGTGTGAACTAATGACGAAAAACCCGAACTGAAATCAAATCAGTTCGGGTTTGAATTTTGGTGCGGCCGATGAGAGTCGAACTCATATGGATTGCTCCGCCACCCCCTCAAGATGGTGCGTCTACCAATTTCGCCACGGCCGCGAAATCTTTTATTTAGGAGAAAACTCCCAAATCAGAGTTCGCTATTTTAGCGCGGAATCTGTTGAGATTGCGAGGCCGGAGCGGTTGAATTTGTCGTATTTGTTTGATCTGTGTCAACAGATTGTGATTGTTCAACAGAACCTAAAACGCCAGAAGTGGGAGCGGCGGTTTGCTTGAAGGCGCCAGAACCCAACGTCAAAGCAATAGTGGCCAGGAAAAAGAGTGTGGCCGCGACAGCAGTAGAGCGGGACAGGAAGTTGGCAGAGCCCGAAGCACCAAAAATAGAACCGCTAGCACCACTGCCGAAAGCAGCACCGAGGTCGGCGCCTTTACCGTGTTGCAACAAAACCAAAATGATCACGGCGATCGCGGAGAGGATTTGCACCACGATTGCGATAGAGACCAACATGGAGGACATCTTTATACTTTTCCTTTAACTCAAAAATGGTTTTAAATTTTTATCAGAGGTTATCTGCACAGTGGCAGATAGCCAGAAAGTCTTCTGCTTTCAGGGACGCTCCGCCAACCAGGGCACCGTCAATGTCAGGTTGAGCAAAAAGCTCTGGAGCATTTTTTGCCTTCACACTGCCGCCATACAAAATGCGTGTACGAGCTGCAGCATCTTCATCAATCTGAGCCAATACTTTGCGTAAAGCCTGGTGCACAGCTTGAGCATCTTCTGCGCTAGCGCTTTTCCCAGTACCGATAGCCCAGACAGGTTCGTAAGCAAGAGCACCGGCTACAAGGGGCATGATGCCAACTTTATCCAAAACGGCTTTTAACTGGCGGCTAACCACTTCGATGGTTTGACCGGCCTCACGATGTTGCAGGGTTTCACCCAAACAAACAATCGGCATGACACCGTTTTCATAAGCAAGCTGAACTTTTTCAGCAACGATTTCGTCGGTTTCGCCAAAAAGCGTACGGCGTTCCGAGTGACCCAGAATCACCAGATCGCAGCCGATATCGGCAAGCATCGCAGCAGAAATTTCACCCGTGTAAGCCCCTTGAGCATATTGGGCGCAATTTTGCGCTCCAACCAATGTCGCACTATGCTCAAAACCTTTAACCAACTGAGGTAAATAAACGCTAGGGGCACAAACAGCCACATCGCAGTGTAGGCGAGTACCGCTCATTTGAGGTAAAGCAGCTTTAAGCCATTTGTCATTGGCTTTCAAACTGCCGTTCATTTTCCAATTGGCGACAACAAAAGGCTTACGAGTCATATCGACACCACCCAAAATAAAGGCTTTAATTTTAGACGAAAATCAAGAAAAAACAAAGTAATGCGGACCTATCCTTCAACTTGTTCAATGACAAGCTGGATACTGCGCTGTCCCATCCATTCATTAATTTCCGGTCGGTAAGCTAGTCGAGCCTCAGAGGGGACTTCGGCAGAGCGTCTGAAAAATATTCCGTTAAAGCGCATACCGTCCAATTCAAGCATCAATTTTAAATGCCCACCCTTGAGCACAGTTTGATGCAGTACCTTGAATTCGTTGGCAAAAAGGGGAGGTAAGAACCCCTGCCCCCATATCTGAGCATTAATTGACTCTACCAATGAAACCGTAATATCTTGCACTTGTAAAGGTCCGTCTACTAAAACATGACGTTCAAATACATCTGCATCGCAATTGTTGGCAACGACCATTTCAAAAGCGCGACAAAAATCATCGAAGCGATTGGCATCAATTGTGAGTCCCGCAGCCATCGCATGACCGCCGAATTTTTTAATAATGCCTGGAGCCGTTTTGGTAACGAGGTCCAACATATCCCGAAGATGAACACCTTCGATCGAACGGCCAGAGCCTTTCATTTCACCATCGGCGGCATTGGCAAAAGCAATGGTAGGACGGTGTTTACTTTCTTTAATACGGCTAGCCACCAATCCTACAATGCCTTGATGCCAAGTTGGCTCAAATAGGGCAATAGTGTGCCGTTTACTCACGTCAATTTTGTTTAAAAGTATCGCCGCATCCCACTGCATATTGAGTTCTAACTCTCGGCGTTGGCGATTGTAGTCATCGAGAATTTTGGCGTAATGCTGCGCTTCTGCGTCGCTTTCACTGATAAGACACTCAATGCCTGCATTCATTAAGTCAAGTCGTCCGGCCGCATTAATTCTAGGGCCAATCACAAAACCAAAATCTCTGACACGGGCTTGAGCACTGGCTCGTCCGGCAATTTCAAAAAGTGCCTTAACACCCGGATGCGTGTGTCCGCAGCGCACTTTTGCTAATCCTTGCTGAACAAGAATTCTGTTATTACGGTCAAGTTTTACGACGTCAGCCACAGTTCCTAACGCAACCAAGTCGACTAATTCATCGAGCCTTGGCTGAGTTCTCACATCAAATTTCCCTCTGTTGCGAAACTCTGCTCTAAGTGACATGAGTACATAAAACATGACGCCGACCCCAGCAAGATTTTTACTAGGAAAAGAGCATCCCGGAGTATTAGGGTTCACAATACAGGCGGCTGCCGGCAATGTTTCGGCCGGCAGATGGTGATCGGTGATGATGACATCAATACCGCTTTTATTGGCTTGTGCCACGCCATCAATACTGGCTATGCCGTTATCAACCGTCAAAATAAGCTGGGCACCTTTTTGAGCGGCTAAATCAACAATGCCTGGCGTTAATCCGTAACCGTAGATAAAACGATCAGGTACGAGATAGTCCACCGTGGCACCCATGCTCCTAAGCCCTCTGATAGCCACTGCGCAAGCGGTTGCACCATCACAGTCATAGTCGGCAATGACCATGATTTTTTTGTGAGCTTCAATGGCATCGGCTAACAGTTTGGCCGCAGCCCGTGTTCCCGTTAGGGTTTCCGGCGGCAACATTGCTCGCCAATCAGCCTTTAAATCTTGGGCACTTTCAATGCCTCGAGCTGCAAGTACTCGGGCAAGAGGTTCTGGGAAACCTTCTTCAGCCAGGTGGCCCGCAATGGCGGGACTGTAGTCTCTTGTGACAAAGCGGGTCATCGGGCAGCCTCACTTAAAAAATTCTTCCAGTCCAATATCTTTTTCTTTTTAAAGCGGGCCAAAAAGCCTTTGGCACCGACTCCTTGCTCAATGACAGTCGTATGTGTGTCTCGGGCACCGCTTGCAACTATAACCATTCGATTGGCTCTGCGAGCCTGGGCTAAACGTGCCAAATTATTTAGTTTTTCAATGGTATGAGGCAGAGTTTTAATCCAAAGATTCCAATTGCCTTGCCGGTAGTAATCGTATAAATCATCAATAACTGCCAGAAGATCGCCTTCAGGTGCTTCGGGCCAATCAGCTTTTAACGGAGTTGTTCTGAAATTTAAAAGCCCAGCGTTTTGTGCCCACCCCCATACAAAAGAATCATTGGCCATCACAGCTCTGAGTGTTGAGGGTTTTAAAAGATGACGTCTTGAACCTCCGTCAGGCCAAAAACTGTCAATGGATTCAAAGCCATTTTGTTTGCGGGTAGCATTGACTGAACTTTTTTGCAGTATGGCTTCAAGTGCAGCCATCATCTCTTTAAATTCAACAGAGGCAGGACCTTTAACGTCTTTATCTGAAAAAGGCTGATACTTTTGAGCGCACCATGGACGCACTGCAATTGGCCAGTCCTGATTGCGGGTGAGGTACCATCGGTCAGCCCACTGCTGAAGCTGAAATCCATAGTTTCTCACGCAGGCAAGAATCTCATCGTGAAGGCTATCTCGTTCTTCTGCTGTGAGCTCTTCGAGAGGGGAGCGAAAAATCACAGAGCCATTTTTATTATCTTTATGAACGGTGTGAAGCCTCCAAGTTTGGGCCCCCATGGCTGGACCTCCGTCAGCTTCCCACTCAAAGGCTGCAGTCTCAGGCATGCCTGAGCGTTTAGCAATCACTTGCCAGAGCCAGACAAGGTGAGCTGCACCGTTTAGGACATCATCGTGGACGAGTTCTTGGGAGATTACTTCGCCCGCGCCTTCGGTAAGGGTCAGTAAAGGGGTTAGTGTTTCTTGAAGTGCTGGCTGCGGCAGCACTTCGGGTGGCAGTCTCAGACCTGGGATTAAAAAGTAAACGGAATTCATCACTTAAAAATATTCGGGCAGTGTCTTCTTTTCACTCCCGAAAATCGTCTAAAGCTATTATTTAACGGAGAACATTATACGTGAGGCACTTCATGAGATCGGAAGACTTGAGAGTGATTTTCACTCATGAGAAAACTTTTTAAAAGCAGTACACTGCGGCGCAATGTTCGTTTGAAAAAGAGAAAGAAAGATGTTTGCAAATAAGGAAACGGACGATTTAGCTAAAGATCGTGCCTTTTCAAGCCACGGTCAAGGTGATAGCCTCTATAACCACGCAGCCCGCCAAGTTAAAACAAGTGTCTTGGGTTTGGCGGTATTACTTACTTTAGGCTTTTCAGCAGTTGAATTAATTGGTGGTCTTTTAAGTAATTCCCTAGCTTTGATTGGGGACGCCGGTCATATGGCAACAGATGCAGCAAGTCTTCTTTTTGCCTTAGTGGCTAATTGGCTTGCCCGTGAAGGAGCAGATAGTCACCACTCCTTTGGTCACGCTCGCATCGAAGTACTTGCAGCCTTTATCAATGCTCTCGTTATGTTTATCGTGCTGGGCTGGATTTGCTTTGAAGCTATTGATCGTTTGACAAATCCCCATGATGTCTCAGGCGGCAGTGTGATGCTGATTGCTACGATTGGTATGTTTGTCAATATTGGAGTGGCTTTGTCTCTGTCAAGAGATAAGAAAAATGTTAACACTCGAGCTGCTCTAGTACACGTATTGGGAGACCTCTTGGGGTCAGTGGCAGCCATTATTTCCGGTGCCGTCATTTATTTTGGAGGACCGGTTGAAGTTGACCCGATTCTCTCGCTTCTGATCTGCTTATTGGTCGCGCACGCTGCCTGGGGCGTTTTAAAAGAAACTGTTCCGGTGATGCTTGATGCTGTGCCTGAAGGCGTTAAGTACGAGGAGGTGGGTGATGCGATCTCAGCGATACCCGGAGTGATTAGTGTGCACGATTTGCATGTCTGGGTAATGAGTCCGGGCTACTCTGCTATTTCGGCACACTTGCAGATCGACTCCCACCGTTCGTGGCCGCTTATTCTTGAAGCTGTTCGCAAAAATGTCAAGGAACGCTTTAACATCGATCACGTGGCTTTGCAGCCCGAATGGGATAGCGTTACATGCGAGCAAAAATCAGAGTTGCATAAATTAAAATAAAAAAATCCTCAGAAGTTTTTTCTTCTGAGGATTGCAGAGCGCTTTAGTTGGCGTTGTTAAAGACTATTTGTGATAGAGCCTTGTTGTTTCATAGCGAGGTTCGCAGCTCACATTAATCCCTAAACGTTGAAGTACCCGTTCATCTTCTTCACTGATAATGACCGTAAAGTGCACTTCCGAGCCGCGAAGCTTAGAGAGCTGTTCTTTGGCTTTTTGTGCCGCATCATTGCGAAGCGCTGAAATAGTGAGCGCGAGCAATACCTCATCGATATGCAGTCTCGGGTTTTTGTGTAAAAGGTACTGAGTTTTTAACTGGCAAATCGGCTCAAGCACACGGGCAGAAATTAAATCCACATCATGATCAATTCCTGCTAAAAGCTTAAGCGCATTTAAAAGCATTGCCGAAGCGCAACCCAACGTACTGGAGGTTTTGCCAGTGACAATTTGACCATTGGGAAGCATCATAGCGGCCGCTGGGGCTCCGGTTTGCTCTGCTTTGTTAAGTGCCACGGCCACAGCCGGACAAATGTCAGGCGACGTTTCTGCCTGATTCATCACAATCTTTAAGTGATTGATTTCTTGATCATTTGAAGCGCCTCGCATGTGCTTGACGCCTGCCGCATAGTAGCGGCGAAGAATTTCCATGCGGGAGGCATTGCGGCACACATCATCATCGACGATGCAGTTGCCGGCCATATTGACTCCCATATCAGTGGGAGACTTGTAGGGCGAGACACCTTGAATGCGTTCGAAAATAGCATTTAAGACCGGGAAAATTTCAACGTCACGGTTGTAATTCACCGCTGTTTTGCCATAAGCCTCCAGGTGGAAGGGGTCAATCATGTTGACGTCATTTAAATCGGCGGTAGCGGCTTCATAAGCCAGATTAACCGGATGCTTTAACGGTAAATTCCAAATTGGGAATGTTTCAAACTTGGCGTAACCGGCTTTAACGCCTCGTTTATAGTCGTGATAGAGCTGACTTAGGCAAGTGGCCATCTTTCCGCTTCCGGGGCCCGGAGCCGTCACAACAATGAGCGAACGCGTGGTTTCAATGTATTCGTTCTGTCCCAATCCTTCTTCGCTGACGATGAAATCCACGTCAGAGGGATAGCCAGGGATAGGGAAGTGACGATAGTGAGGCACCCCTAATGTCTCCAGACGCTTTAAGAAGGCCTGGGCGGCTTTTTGACCGGTATATTGTGTTAGAACAACGCTACCGACATATAGTCCCATTTCGCGGAAGGCGTCAATTAAACGCAGAACATCTTCATCATAGGTGATGCCTAAGTCACCTCGCACTTTGTTTGATTCAATATCAGCGGCATTAATGGTGATGACGATTTCTACATCGTTTTTGAGTTGCTGCAGCATGCGAATCTTGCTGTCAGGCTTAAAACCCGGAAGAACACGTGAGGCATGGAAGTCATCAAAGAGCTTGCCGCCAAACTCTAGATAAAGTTTGCCTCCGAATTGGGCGATTCGATGACGAATCTGTTCGGACTGCATCGTAAGATATTTTTGATTATCAAAACCAATCGCCTGCATTTTGGATTTCCTTTCTCCCGAAAAAATTTCAACCAGCCAGTATAGCTAAAACTAAAAAAAGGGTGAGAACTGAAAGGATAATTTTTGTTAAGAGTACAACCTTTTGAGTATAAGGCTAGCTATAAAGGGCCTTTAAAAAGATCCGGTCGGCACGAGACTACTCAAAGTCTTTTTAAAGGAGCATTAAACGGAATGCATTTAAGTGTTGTATATGCTATGTTTAGCACAATAATCTATATTGCTTAGCTAAATACTTAGCTGAGCAGATCAAAAAATAATTTATCGTACAAAAGGTTAATCAATGAAACTTTGCGGTTTTGAAATCGGTTTGGATAAACCGTTTTTCCTCATGGCCGGTCCCTGCGTCATCGAAAGTGAAGAAATGGTGATGGAAATTGCCCGAGAGATGAAGGCAATCTGCGATGAACTGGGGATTCATTATATTTTTAAAGCCAGTTATGACAAAGCGAATCGTACCTCTGTTTCGAGTTTTCGTGGTCCGGGGCTCGAAAAAGGACTGGAGATTTTGGCTCGTGTCAGAGAAACGGTGGGTGTTCCAGTTGTCACTGATGTTCACACCGAAATGGAAGTGCCGTTGGTTGCCCGATACGTTGATGTGCTGCAGACACCTGCTTTTTTATGTCGCCAGACAGACTTCATCTGTGCCTGCGCTCGTACCGGCAAACCCGTTAATATCAAAAAGGGACAGTTTTTGGCTCCTCATGACATGATTAACGTCATTGAAAAAGCTCGTGCAGCAGCCCGTGAGGCAGGTGTAAGCGAAGATAATTTCATGTGCTGCGAGAGGGGAGCCTCTTTCGGTTACGGTAACCTTGTCAGTGATATGAGAAGTCTAGCTATCATGCGCGAGACAGGTGCACCGGTTGTGTTTGATGCGACGCATTCGGTTCAGTTGCCGGGTGGTAACGGAAAGAGCTCCGGAGGCAATCGTGCCTTTGTTCCGGTGCTCTCCCGTGCGGCTGTTGCCGTTGGCGTAAGTGGCTTATTTATGGAAACGCACCCTGATCCTGCATGTGCGAAAAGCGACGGTCCCAATATGGTACCGTTAGATAAAATGAAGGAACTTTTAACCAACTTGGTCGCAATTGACCGGGTTGTTAAAAAAATGCCGCTTTTAGAAAACAGCTTCTGACTGTAGCGGCACTTCTACGTTAAAATAGCGGCCGAGAATCGGTCTCGGCCGGATTTGCTCTTTTTTTATAAAACTCGGCTGCAGCGCTGCGGCCGTTTAAATTTATTTTTGAGGAACTTCCGATATGTCTACGATCAATGCCATCGTCGCTCGTGAAATTTTAGATAGCCGCGGCAACCCCACGGTGGAATGCGATGTCTATCTTGACAGTGGTGTGATGGGCCGTGCAGCTGTGCCTTCTGGCGCTTCTACCGGTATCCGTGAAGCGCTTGAATTGCGCGACAAAGATGCCCGTTACGGCGGCAAGGGTGTTATGAAAGCAGTAGAAAACATCCATGCAAAGATTCAACCGGCCTTGATTGGTTTTGATGTGACGCAGCAGGCTTCGATCGACAATCAAATGATTGAAGACGATGGCACGGAAAATAAGAGCAACTTTGGTGCCAACGCCATTTTGGGTGTTTCCATGGCCTGCGCCCGCGCTGCTGCTAACTACAGTGGTTTGCCTCTTTACCGTTACCTGGGCGGCATGGGTGCCGTACAGATGCCGGTTCCGATGATGAACGTGATTAATGGCGGCGCTCACGCCAATAATAATCTTGATCTTCAAGAATTTATGATCATCCCGCTTGGCGCACCGAGTTTTCATGAAGCCCTGCGCTATGGCGCTGAAACTTTCCATGCTTTAAAGAAGATCATTAACGGTCGTGGTATGAGCACGGCTGTGGGTGATGAGGGTGGCTTTGCCCCTAATATCGATAGCCACGAAGAAGCCATTGAATTGATCATTGAAGCTATCAAGGCTGCCGGCTACGAACCGGGCAAAGACATTGCAATCGGTTTGGACTGCGCCGCAAGTGAATTCTACGAAGACGGCAAATACGTTCAAAAGGGACAGGGCAAGACTTACACGGCCGAAGAGTGGATTAAGGTACTTGAAGGCTGGGTTGCTAAGTACCCGATTATCTCCATTGAAGATGGTATGGCTGAAGTAGACTGGGAAGGCTGGAAGAAGTTGACCGACGCCTTGGGCCGCCGTGTTCAGTTGGTTGGAGATGACCTTTTTGTGACCAATCCCAAGATTTTGGCAGAAGGCATCCAAAAGGGTGTAGCGAATTCCATCCTGATTAAAGTAAATCAAATCGGTTCTCTAACTGAAACACTTGCTGCCATTGAAATGGCCAAGCGCGCCGGTTACTCCGTCGTGGTTTCTCACCGCTCGGGCGAAACCGAAGATAGCTTCATTGCTGACTTGGCCGTTGGGGTCAACGCCGGTCAAATCAAGACCGGCTCTATGAGCCGCAGCGACCGTATGGCCAAGTACAACCAATTGCTTCGCATCGAAGAAGAGTTGGATGACCAAGCCGTTTATCCGGGCCGTGATGCTTTCTATTGCATTAAGGAATGGTCCTTCTAGTTTGAGGGAATGTAAGGCCGGGGCAAAATGATCACAGCCGATAGAATCATCAAAGTATTGCTGATTTTATTGCTCCTCATGCTTTGGCCTTTGATCGGTGGTCAGGGCGGCTACATTCGTGTAGTGAGTTTGAGTGAGGAGCTGGCTGATATCAAAGAGCAAAATGCGCTTACCTTTGAAGAAAATCAGCGCCTGGCCGCCGAAGTCCGTTCATTGCAAATCGGGGCCGATGCCATTGAGGAGCGTGCCCGTTACGACCTTAATATGGTTCGCCCCGGTGAGGTGCTTTTTCGTATTCAAAGACCTCAAAAAGTGTTGCCAGGCAATGCGCTTCCAGCCGATATTCTAAATGATCCCCTTTATCGTCCGGCTCCCGTGACACCTCCTGCTTCCGAACCTGTCCAATAAGGCGAAGTCATTATCTTTGCTTAAATTTTTTCTTACTCTTTTGGTGCAATCGGCTATAAATAACGAAAGACTTTTTTCAAAAAGGATTTGTTATGACCGATCGCATCATCATTAAGCCTGAGGCTTTTGCTGAAAGTGCAAAAAAAGCCGCTCAGGTTCGTCATATTATTCACCGCCGTCCAGAAATTGGACTGAATTTAACTGAGACTGAAAAAACTATTGTTGAAGCTTTGAAAAGTTTTGGTTGTGAAGAGGTCTATACCCGTGTGGGCGGCGCCGAGGTCAGCGGTGTGGTTTGTGTTATTAAAGGCGATGAGCCAGGCCGCACCATCGGACTTCGTGCTGACAGTGACGCCTTGCCTCTAAACGAAAATACAGGCGCTGCCTATTCAAGTGAAAAAACCAAACACATGCATGCCTGTGGCCACGACGGCCACGTTGCTACGCTTTTAGCCGTTGTGCAATACTTTATGCAGCATAGGCACTTTACTGGTACGCTTGTTGCAATTTTTCAGCCTGGCGAAGAGGGTTTTGCAGGTGCGCGTCATATGGTCGAAGATGGTCTTGTTGAACGCTTTGGTATTGATGAATTTTATGCATTGCACGCAGAACCCTCACTTGAAGTCGGTAGCGTCGGTTTTATCTCGGGGTACGGTACCTCCAATGCAGATATCTTTGAGATTCAATTTGAAGGTAAGGGCGGTCATGGTTCACGTCCCCAATTGGCTAAAGACGTAGTTGTTGCTATGGGTGAAACCATTTTGGCTTTGCAAACAGTGGTAGCCCGCAATCTTAATCCGCAGCAATCGGGAGTGATCTCTGTGGGATGCGCACAAGCAGGCGACCCCAATGGCACAAGTGTTCTGCCGCAAAAAGCGCTTATCCGCGGCACCACTCGCTCCTATGAACCTGAAGTACGGGATTTGATTGAGCGGCGCATTAAAGAAATTGCTCAAGGTGTAGCTCAAATGTACGGCATTTCGGCCAAAGCTCAGTACACGCGGCTCTACCCGGCAATGTACAACACACCGGAGCGAGTTGAAGAGGCGCAAGCCGTGGCTAAAGAGGTGCTGGGTGAGGACAAAGTACACAGCTTAAAGGGCTCAATGGGGGGAGAGGATTTTTCCTTTATGCTTCTTGAACGCCCAGGGTGCCTATTTCGCTTAGGAATGAAGGATGCAGAACATATTGCACCTGTTCACAATGAGCGTTTTGACTTTAACGATAAAGCCATTGCAACGGGAGCTGCAGTTTTGGCCTCTATCGCTTTGACTCGAATGAAAGCATAAATAGTGGGGCCGCCCAAAGGCGGCCCAGATTTTTTTAATTAATCCACTTTTGTGTTTGAAGCACCTCATCGGCTTGGGTTTGACCCCAGACCATACGGCGAGCAAGATCAACGATTTGCTCGGGCGTAATTCTTTCAAGTGTTTTTAAGTCAGGCTCGGCCTCTTTGCCGGTAGGCGTTACGGTATAGAGCCAATAATGGTGACCGTCGAAATAAACAGTGAGGTGCTCAGTCTTTTTTTTCTCGCCCTCTTTGATTGCACGAAATCCGAAAAGATGTGAAAGTTTCATTGTGACAGCAGGCTGCCCGGTTAATTCAAGTGTGACTTCGTGTTTGGGTAGTCGTTGATCAGGATTTTCAAGCAATGACATCAGGTCTTCAAACAATTTTTCGGGATCAGCCTGCTTGGCCTGATTTATGGGCGAGAGCTGAGGATAGTGATCAGTGATCTTTGGAAGTACCTTATTCATAAAACGCTCTAGTACTTCATTTTGATCATGTTCGATCAGGTCAGCCAGAGACGGATCGGCCTGATACACTCGCACGTTAATTGTGGACTGGTTTTTATCGGGGATTAGGCATAAAAGGAAATGCTCAATGGGTTCAAAAGCCCAAACTCTTTCGTTTTCTTCTTTTATGAAAAAGCCATCGACTTCTTCGCCGCCTTTGACTTGTTTGGGTAAAAAAGAGTCCAAAACGTCTTTGAGGTTTTGATGCGTGACAGCGGCCTCACCTGTTGACGCATTGATATTGACTGAGTAAATCAAGCACTCGTTATCAATAATGAGTTTAAAAACCCAGGCAATAAGCCCTTCTTTTTTCCCCGTATGCTCCAGAAAATCAGCAGTGATAGCCTTAACTCTTTCTACGGCTTCTTTTTCACTGAGGCCTCTAATAGGGTAGGGGCCGTTTAAGGTAGCCAAGATGGGATTGCCTAATAAGTAAAACCCGCCCTGCAGTCCATCATAGTTAAATCCCATGACGTCATGCTTTTCGTTTGTTTTAAAGATTGTTTTCATTAATTATCCTTCGTTGCCGAGCCATCATCGAAAAGCTTGACAACGTCTTGTGCGCTAAAGCTTTCGGTTCTTCCGCAAAAGTCGCAACTTACTTCAATTTTTCCCTGTTCTTTGACGATTTGTAACGCTTCGACTTCACCTAGATTGCGAATCATGGCCTCGATTTTTTCGCGAGAACAGGTACAGGCAAACTTTGGGTGTGTAGGCTCAAAATAGTCAGGAGCCTCTTCCCAAAAGAGCCTATGAGTGAGTTCTCCTGAAGGTAAATCTAAAAGTTCCTGATCTGTGACGGTTGAAGCGAGCATTTCAATGCGGTTAACTGCGTCAGAATCCTTTTTAATGTTTTCATCGTTGCCGCCAAAATCGGGCATCTGCTGCAACATCAGGCCGCTGGCTGCTGATTCATTGGCAGAAAGCCACAATTTGGTGTGAATCTGCTCGGACTGTTCCATGTAGCCCATCAGGGCTTCGGCAATACTGTCGCCGCTCAAAGAGACAACGCCTTGGTATAACGGTTCGTCTTCCCTTCGGTCTTTAGGATCAAGCATAATGGCACAGCGCCCGCGTCCGTGAGCGTTTAAAAGTGCCTTTATCCCCATTTCATCGCTGACTTCTTCGCCTTCATTCATTTTGACTGTGGCACGGATTAAAAGCCCATTTCTGACTTCGACGATAGCTAAGCGCACAGGACCGTCACCTTGAACCTGCATGATAAGGGAGCCTTCAAATTTAAGAGAACTGGCTAAAAGAATGGAACCCGCTGTCATCTCACCCATGAGGCGCGTGACGCAAAGGGGCCACTTTTGATACTGCCGAATGGCCTTCCAGGCCGTTGTTAAGCGCACGGCAGCTCCTTTGATGGGACTGTCTTTAAAAATAAAACGAAGCAACGTATCGTGTTGTGTCATAAACTTCAGCCTATTCTCTTTTTTTCAGTTTGATAACGAATCTTTTGTTCAACATAGCTTTTCGCATTATTGCGAATCGCTTCTTTTTCCTGAGGGGTTAATTCTCGCACAATGCGGCCCGGTCGTCCGAGGATTAAAACGCCGTCAGGAAAGGTTTTGTTTTCTGCGATCAGTGTTCCGGCCCCTACGAGTGTTTCTGAACCGATTACGGTTCCGTTCAGTATCACGGCTCCCATGCCGATGAGCGTATCGTCGCCTATTGTACAACCGTGCAAAATGGCACTGTGGCCCACCGTTACTCCTTTGCCAACTCGGCAAGGTTTACCTGGATCAGTGTGCAAAACTGCACAGTCCTGAATGTTGCTCCTCTCTCCAACCGTAATTGAAGCTTCGTCTCCTCGGATAGAAGCCGAAGGCCACACACTTACCTCATCGGCTAGAGTGACCTCTGCCGTGACCGTTGCTGACTCATCAACATATGCAGTAGAGGCAATGCGCGGAATCTTGTCAGAAATTGAAAAAATCGCCATCTAATTAGTGCAGATCGTTTAAAGTTAGAAGTTGAATTGTAATGGGTTAGTTTGTGTTATGAGAATGGATTTACATGTGCACTCCAGCGCTAGCGATGGAGTGTTTTCTCCTGCTGAAGTGGTTCGTAAGGCCAATGGCAATGGCGTAGAAGTAATGGCGCTCACCGACCATGACACGGTTGCAGGATTAAAAGAGGCCAGAAAAGAGGCTCAAAAACTTGGCATCCGTTTTATTGACGGAGTGGAGCTTTCTGTTTCTTGGTCAGGCAAAACGATTCATGTGGTAAGTCTTGGCCCTAAACATTTAGATCCCTATCGTGAGCTCTCTGAAAGACTGAGCCGCCAGCGTGATATGCGCGCCCGTACCATTGCAGCCAAATTTAATGCCATGGGTATTTACAACACCTATGAACAGGCACTTGAATTTGCGGGCAATAAACTGAATTTATCGCGCAGGCACTTTGCTTTGGCTTTAGTGGCTCGCGGAACGGTTGGCACAGAAGACGAAGCCTTTGAGAAGTACCTTCGAGACGACGGCCCGGCTTATGTGAAAACTGAATGGATGACATTGCCTCAAGCGATGCAGTTTATCCGTGAGACCAAAGGTGTGGCTGTTATGGCGCATCCCGGACGATACAATTTTGCGCCTCCAGTCACAACAATTGATCTTCTTGAAGAATTTAAGGCTTTGGGCGGTGATGCTATTGAGGTTACCACGGGGAGTCATTTTGAAGCAGAAAATGAACGCTATACTCGTGTGGCCTTGAATATGGGATTTTTGGCAAGTACCGGTAGTGACTATCACGGCTTTAAACCCGGTCGTCCAGAGCCCGGTTTACAGGAACCGTTACCAGAGTATTTACCGACAGTATTGGAACTTTTGAAAGATCGCTAATGATGCATCAACTTTACGATATCGCGGTGTACGCGATTCCTTTGATTTTTGCCATCACCATGCATGAATCGGCCCATGGTTGGGTGGCTTCGCGCTATGGCGACATGACTGCCTCGATGTTGGGGCGAGTAACGCTTAATCCTATTCCGCATATTGATCTTGTTGGAACGATCATTGTGCCGGGGATCTTACTGTTGGGCTCGGCGCTTAGCGGCTTAGGGGGTGTGCTTTTAGGGTGGGCCAAGCCTGTACCTATCAATACTCGCAATTTGCGTCCTTTTAGACAGGGGATGTTTATGGTTGCTTTGGCAGGCCCTGCCAGTAACCTTCTGCAGGCATTTGTTTGGCTGCTGCTATTGAAAATTTTTATTTGGACAGGATTTTTAACTCAGTCGCTTTTAGATTTAACCATTGCGGGCGTAATGGTGAATTTCTATCTGATGGCTTTTAATCTTTTACCTCTGCCTCCTTTGGACGGTGGTCGTATTGTGACCATGCTTTTGCCCTATGAGGCAGCCGTAAAATTTTCTGAACTTGAGCGCTACGGGATGGTGATTCTCGTTGTATTGATTCTGTCGGGTTTCCTGACCTATTTCATGCATCCCTTTGTCTGGACTGCAAGACGTTTATTGACATGGGCTTTGCTTTGAAAATTGTTTCAAATTTTGAACGAAATCGGTTTCATGCAGAACATGAAATCGGTACAATAGTCAGGTTAATTTAACGTAACTGCGCGGGGCGTTTGCCGCGTGCGAATGAGTGTGAATAAAAAATGATTAAAAAAGTTGTCCGTACGGGGTTGGCGGTTGCATTAACGACGGCATTAGCCGCATGCTCAACCTTCGACTTCAGCAATGACCGCATCCAATATGAAACGAGCGACTCGCGTGCACCGTTGGAAGTACCGCCGGATTTGAATTCTGTACCGGGTTCCGACCGCTACACCGTTCCTTCCCGTCCTCAAACAGTTTGGGCGAGCCAACAGGCTCAGCTTGATGCGGCTCAGGCTGCTAACGGCAACCAAGCCGCTTCCTTGCTTTTACCTCAAGGGGAAGTCGCTAAAATCGTTCGCGAGGGCAACAATCGCTGGATCCATGTGAATATGGCCCCGGAAATGGTTTGGCCCATTATGCAGGACTTTTGGAGCACTGTCGGATTGTCGCTGTCGCGTCAGGATGCAGCAACCGGTGTGATGGAAACCAACTGGGCTGAAAACCGCGCCAAATTGCCTCAAGATATTATCCGTGCTACGTTGGGTCGTGTAATTGATATGGTTTATTCCACAGGTGAACGTGACCAGTATCGTGCACGCGTTGAGCGTAGCGCCAACGGCGGTTGCGATATTTTCATTACTCACCGTGCAATGGTTGAAGTAGTCAAGAGCCTCGGCGGAGACAACGAAACTACCGTTTGGCAGCCTGGTCCGAGCGACCCTGAGATGGAAGCCGAAATGCTCACACGCATGACTCAGCGCATCAATCAGGAATTTAATCCGAACGCTACAAAACAAACACCTGCCGAACACGAAGCAGAAGTTGAAAAGTTGGCAAGCTATCAGGTTGAAGATTCTGTGAGTCAGCTTGAACAAAACGCCGAAGGTGTGGCAACCAGTATCTTCATTAAAGAAGATTTTGAACGTGCCTGGAGGCGTCTTGCATTGGCCGTGGATCGCATGGGCTTTACTGTGGAAGACCGAGACCGCTCAAGGGGCTTTTTCCTTGTTCGCTATCTCGATGAAGAATATGAAGAACAGAAGCGCTCCGAACAGGGCTTCTGGAGCAATGTCTTTGGACGTGATACACCGGTTGAAGCTCCTCAGTATGTCATTTATCTGCAGCGCTTATCCGATACGGAATGCCGCGTGCATGTCTTAGGACCTGACGGCAAGGCCGATACAACCGGTGTTGCCCCGAGAATTCTGACGCTTTTGAGCGAACAGACGAAATAACCGGGTCTAGGAGACAAAAATGGGGAGCAGGAGTTTGACTCGGCTCCCTTTTCTCATATTTGAGTAGCAAAAATGTTTAAACTTTTCTTTTCGTTTAACGGTCGTGTTAATCGGGCACGATTTTGGGGCATTATTGCTTTCTGGATTTTGGTGCGTATTGGTGTGCCTTATCTGCTTTATACGTTTGCTTTGCTGCCAGGTCAGTCTTTGGATATTCAGGATGCAACGGCGAGCCCCGAAATTTTTGAAGCCGGCAAACTTTATGCGGTTTTGACAGTAATTTCTCTATTCAGTACCGTCTCGGTGGTAGTCCGCCGCCTACATGATTTTGATGCAAGCGGTCTGTGGGCGATTCTTTTGTTTATTCCAGGCGTGGAATTTATTGCCTATCTTGTCATTGGCTTGATAGGCTCACAAAGAGGAGCTAACCGCTATGGTTTGAATCCTCTGGGAGAAAATAATGTCTATTTTCCGGGCAACGAGGAAATGCGGGTAAAAGAATTAAAAGATTTAGCCTCGCTTTTTGAAAAGGGACTTTTATCAGAGAGTGAATACGAAAAGGCTAAACGCTCAATCTTAAAGTGAAGGATCAAAATGCAAGTAGCAAAAGATACTCTGGTGACAATTTCGGCCAAAATGTACAACCTTCAGGGCGACCTGATGGAGTCTGCTGACGAATTGGTTTATCTACATGGCCACAGAGATATTTTCCCAGTGATTGAAAAAGCTCTGGAGGGAAAGAAACCAGGAGAGACGGTGACAGTGCAGCTTGAACCTGAAGAGGCGTTCGGGGATTATGATGAAACTGCCCTGATTATTCGTCCGGAAACGGATTTTGAAGAGGGGGTGGAAGTAGGACTTAGCTACACAGAAATCCGTGGTGAAACACTTGATCGTGTTTACCGAGTAACCGATATTGCCGACGGTGTAGTGGTGCTTGATGGAAACCATCCTTTAGCGGGTATTGGGTTGAAGTTTGAAATCACTGTGAAAAATGTTGAGCCTGTGAAAAAAGGCATGGAAACAATCGGTACGGACGAAGTGGTGGTTCCTTCCTTTTTACAGGTTTCCGATAAGCCCATGGTGGCTAACATTGTTGATGATGCGGGCGACGAGCCAACTAATCCCACCGTGCATTAGTCGTTAAGAACAATGCGTGCTTTATCTTTTAAGTCATAAAGCAGTGCCAGGGCCTGTCTTGGCGTAAGCTGGTCGACATCCAAGGCGTCTATTTCTTCACAAAGCGCTTGAGTTTTTTCGGGCTCGGGCGCTTTTTCATCGGGCATTTCCACTTGGTTGTCCGCAAACAAATCAAGTTGCTCGTTCATTTGACTGCGCTCTTGTAGCTCATTGAGCATTTTGCGGGCACGCCGGATCACTGAGTTCGGAACGCCAGCTAGTTGAGCTACAGCAATCCCGTAACTTTGGTTTGCGGGACCGTCTTGCACTTCATGCAAAAAAACGATACGGTTTTTATTTTCGGCAGCTGCTACATGTACGTTAGCGACTTCGGGGGCGGTTTGCTCAAGTTTTGTGAGTTCAAAGTAGTGCGTAGCAAAGAGAGTAAAACTCTTTTTTACTAAAGCTAATTCATGGGCAATAGCAGCCGCTAGACTCAGACCGTCGAAAGTTGAAGTACCTCGTCCTATTTCGTCCATTAGCACAAGACTTTGATCGGTGGCCTGGTGCAAAATCGCAGCAGCTTCTGTCATTTCTACCATAAAGGTTGAGCGGCCGCGGGCTAGGTCATCGCTAGCGCCAATACGGGTCAAGATACGGTCAATTGGTCCTATTTTTGCACTGGTAGCTGGCACAAAACTACCGATATAAGCGAGCAGCACTATCAATGCAATTGATCGCATATAGGTGGATTTACCGCCCATATTCGGACCGGTAATCACCAAAAGGCGTCTGCCGGGGATTAATCGGCAATCATTCGGGGTGTAGCTTTCAACTGAGTCTTCCACCACCGGGTGACGAGCGCCGACAATCTCAATTCCTGGCGCTTTTTCTAACTGAGGACGAACCCAAGAGGCTTGAGCAGCATGAAAAGCAAATGCACATAAAACATCAATATAAGCCACTGAAGCTGAGGCTTTTTGAAGTGCCGCAACAAAGTGCTCAGCAAAATCGAGCAACTCGTTATACAGAGATTTTTGTAAAGCTTGAGAGCGCTCTTGAGCCGAGAGTGCTTTATCTTCGTACTCTTTTAATTCAGCTGTGATATATCGCTCGGAGTTTTTTAGCGTCTGTTTCCTATGATAGTGCTCTGGGACACGGTCTGCCTGGCCTCGGGAAATTTCAATAAAAAAGCCCTGAACCTTGTTGTACTGAACACGTAAAGTAGAAATACCAGTAGCCTGCCGCTCACGGGCTTCCATTTCATTTAAGAAGTCGCCTACGTTGTCGCGCAGCTCTCGCAGTGTTGCAAGCTCCTCGTTATAGGAACTTGCAATCACGTCTCCGTCACGCAAAAGGACTGCGGGATCAGGTAAAAGAGCCGCTTGCAGTTTTTCAAATAGTGATGGCTCAAGTACTAAGTCCGCGGCCTTTTGCTCAATGAGAGGATCGTCGGCTGTGAGAAGCTCTTGCGCGACTTGCGCCAAAAGGGGAAGGGCATCACGAAGTGCTGCTAATTCTTTTGGGCGAATGGATCGCATAGCAATGCGTGTTGCCAGTCGCTCAAAGTCGGGTATGGCCTTAAGTTTCTCTCTTGTACTCTCACGCAGACCCTCGGCAATTAAGAAACTTTCTACCGCCTGGTGACGTGCGCCGACAATAGAGGTGTCTCTTAGAGGATTATGGATCCATTGACGAAGAAGCCGAGAGCCCATGCTCGTCTTGCAATGATCAAGCAGTGAAAAAAGGGTGGGACCGTCATCGCCTCTCAGTGTTTGTGTTAATTCCAGATTACGTCTGCTGGCTGAATCCATTCCAACAAACTGGCTTTGAATTTCCAACACAGGTGGCAACAAATGAGGAATGGCTTCACACTGAGTGTTTTCGGCATAGGTCAATAAAGCACCAGCAGCGCTTACGGCATCAGGGACATCGTCCAAACCCCAAGCAGTCAGTTCCTGAACCTGAAACTGGTGCTTTAATTTTGCTGTACCGTGATCGACAGAAAAGTGCCACTTCGGTAGCGCCGTAATGGCAGCAGGCAGTCTCAAAGCTTCAATCGTTTCTTTGAAATCTTCAGGCACCAAAATTTCTGTTGGAGCAATTCGGGTGACTTCGGTGGGAAGTTCTTCAAGACTTGTATTGGCAACATGAAAGCGACCGTTACTGAGTACGAGCCACGCTAAACCCAGACGGTTACCGTGTCGTCCAGCGGGGCTTACCGCTAAAAGCGCAGCATCCTGCTTTTGCGGCAGAAGCTCATTTTCCGTGAGAGTTCCCGGGGTTACGATCCGAGCTAATTCGCGCTCAAGCGGTCCTTTGCTCGGATCTCCGATTTGCTCGCAGATTGCAACCGAAACACCTTGCTTAACTAAGCGAGCAAGATATTGCTCAAGCGTTTTTTCAGGGACGCCAGCCATCGGAATAGGACGACCTTGAGCGTCCGTGCCTCGAGATGTGAGCGTGATACCTAAAAGTTTATTGGCTTTAATGGCATCGTCAAAAAACGTTTCATAAAAGTCCCCCATCCGATACATCAGTAATGTATCTGGATGCTCTGCTTTAATTTCGAGAAAGCGGCGGATGGCAGGGGTGTGCCCCGCTAAAGGGTCTTTTTCGCTTTCAATCGCTTTTGTCTTTGCCATAGTTAAGTCGCTTTTTATTGGCTAGAGAATCTCGCCGTAGTTTTTGTTGACAACGGCTAAAAGCTGACCGAAAACTTTAGGTGTACCGGCAATGATTTGACCGGTGGTGAGGTAATCAGATTCACCCTTAAAGTCTGTGACAAGACCGCCTGCTTCAAGCACTAAAAGAGAACCTGCGGCGATATCCCAGGCTTTTAAATTAGGCTCCCAGAAAGCATCCAAGCGACCGGCAGCAACATAGGCAAGATCCAAAGAAGCAGCGCCAGCACGGCGTACACCGGAAGTATTTTTGGCTAATTGGCCGAAAACGCGCATATAAGCTTCAACATTATCGGACTTGCGGAAAGGAAATCCTGCACCAATCAAAGATTCAGCCATAGAAGTACGCTTACTTACACGAATACGACGACCGTTTAAGAAGGCGCCTTCGCCACGGGTAGCTGTAAAAATTTCGTTTTTAACTGGATCGGCGATCACAGCTTCAATAATTTCATTTTCACGCTTTAATGCGATGGAGACGGCGTATTGAGGAAAGCCGTGCAGGAAATTAGTGGTTCCGTCCAAGGGATCGATAATCCACTGAAAATCGCTTTTTTCAGGACCTGTCAAACCGTTTTCTTCACCGAGAATTTGGTGCCTAGGATAGGCTTCACGCAAGATCTCAACAACCGTGCGTTCGCAGGCAACATCCACTTCGCTCACATAGTCTGAATGTCCCTTTTTATGGACTTCGATTGTTGAGAGATTATCAACAGCACGGTTGAGAATGGTGCAGGCAGCACGTGCAGCTTTCATAGCCGTGTTGAGCATAGGAGAACTCATCGTCAGAATCCTTCTTGAAAATTTAAATCAGTGATTGAGATAACTACGTGTAGAATCTATGTATTTTAATGATTTTTGCTGATTTAGCGTTCATCATGTCCACTAGTGCCCTTACTCAACATGTTTCTTTTATTTTGGTTGAACCGGCTCATCCTGGCAATATAGGATCAGCGGCTCGGGCGATTAAAACAATGGGTTTTAGAGATTTACGAGTGGTGAGTCCGTGGGAATCTGATTATTGTCATCATCCCGAGGCGATTGCTTACTCGACGAGCAGTGTAGATGTTCTTCAAAGTAGTCGTTGTTACAACTCTTTGTTAGAAGCTTTGGAAGGGGTTCAGTTTGCCTGGGCAATGTCTGGTTATGATCGAGAGTTCGGACCGGTTATTGAACCGGTGAGAACCGTCGCCCAAAAAGCAAAAGGTTTGCTTGAGGCAGGTGACAACCATATTGCCTTTGTCTTTGGCTGTGAACGCACAGGTCTTTCAAATGAACAAATGGCGATGTGTCAAGGTTGTGCAGCGATTCCTGCCGATCCTGACTGTACCAGCCTGAATCTGTCGCAAGCTGTGCAAATTATGGCCTATGAATTACACATGGCTATGCTTGATAACTGTTTAACGCATGGTGGTCTTTACGACTGGCAGGAACGTTTTGCAGGGGAGACTCTAGCGGGTCCTCAAGCAGTCGAGGGCTTATTGAGGCACTTTGAGCAGGCGATGATTCATTGTGGAGCGCTTGATCCGCAAGAGCCTAAACTTTTTATGCCGCGAATCAGACGACTTTTTTCTCGAACGCAGCTCACTCGGCCTGAAGTAGACTTATTAAGGGGAGTGTGCTCACAGATCATTTCGCCTAAAAATGCAAGAGCGGGTAGTAAGTGCGGCACTCGAAAAAAGTAGTTGAAAAACTCATTTAAATCTTATAAAATGCCCACTCTTACTGAGTAACACTCAGATTGTGCGGAAAAGTGGCCGAGAGGCTGAAGGCACACCCCTGCTAAGGGTGCAAGCTCGCAAAACGGGCTTCGGGGGTTCGAATCCCCCCTTTTCCGCCACTTGTGAATTTTGGCCTTCCATTGAGAAGGCCTTTATTTTCAGTATGTTAAGCGCAATCTCCTTAAATTAAGGCATTTCAGGTAATCCACTCTATTGCGTAATATTCCATGTTCAAACTTTGAGCTTCGATTTGACTTTAGATGCGGTAACGTTCTTGAGGTGGAAGCAGAATTTCGTTGTTTTCTATCCGATAGCTCTGATAGTTGTCGACCAGTACTACGTTTACACTCATTGCCAGCTCCTAACATTTTTTAAAAGAACAAAGCCTTGCGGTGGATAGCTCCCGCAAGGCTGATAAAAAGAATATTAGGTCTAATCAACACAGACTAAGCGGTAGTGACGCTCTCCAAAACCGATATCTTGAGCATGTTCAAGGATTAATTCGCCATTACGGCTTTGGATTCTTTCAATGAGCGAATGTCCGTCAGGTGCTTCGTAAACTAAGTCTACGCAAGCCTGATCGAGAGCAACCGGATTCAATGAGGCTAAAATGCCGATATCCTTCATATCCACCTCGGCTGGATGAGCCACACAGTCGCAATCCACGGACATATTGTTCATGACGGATAGATAAAGCATTCTTTCGCCATGACCGAAATAGTCAGAGACAGATTTTGCAGCTTCTGCCATTGACTCAATGAAGGCATTATGATCGGGGCCGCTGAGCTTCATAAAGCGTCCTTCTTCTACACTTTGCCAGCCGCAGGCCTTTTGTAAGGCACCTGCTGTGTGAATATTAGCTTTTCCATCGGAGGAAGCCACACCGATAGCAATATTTTTTAGAGCCCCTCCAAAGCCGCCCATCGGATGGCCTTTAAAATGTGTGAGAACCATCATGAAATCGTAATTTTCAACATGTGAGCCGACAATATTTTCTTTTAAATGTTTGCCTCCCTGAACGGATAGGTGAAGCACACCGTCGCTATCCATAATGTCGACTTCCGCAATGTCCGCAAAGCCATGTTCTTTAATTAATTGACGATGTGCCTCAGTCGTATTTCGAGCTCCGGCATAGGCGGTATTGCACTCTACAATCGTGCCCTTAACCTTTTGCACCAGCTCTTTAATTAATGCAGGCTTGAGGTAATTGTTGTTGCCGGCTTCTCCAGTGCTTAATTTCATGGCTACACGGCCCAGAGCTTGACGACCTAGTTTTTCGTAAAGTTTCAGTAAAGTAGCAGAGCAGATGTCCTTAGAGAAAAATACGGCACTAGCGTCTTGGCAATCGCATTGAAAGCTTTTATGTTCAGCAGCCATTTGGCATTCCTCCTCACAGTGTTATTAAAAATTGTAGTGCAATTTTTCCTATCAGATTTTGCTCAAACAATGGGATCTGTTTTTTTGAATCAAATTCAAAAATCTTCTTTTTTATCAAAAGAGTAAGATGAACCGCCTCAAAGAAAACTAATAATAGAAAATGAATTCTGATGCACAGCAAAGCGCTCTGCGCGCGATTTTTTCCAGAACATTCATCGCCATCTCTTTAATTAATATGTTGGGGATGATTGGCTATTACGCTATTTTTGTGGTTTGTACACGATATTTGATGCAGGAGTTTGGAACCTCTGCTTCGACAGCGGGATTAGCGACAGGAACTGTCGTGATCGGTTGTCTGGTTGGACGATTTTTCACTGGCAGCATTATTCGTGATGCAGGTTACAGACGAGTTTTGGGGATCGGGGTTTTCTTTTTCTTCTTGATGAACGTTGCCTATTTTTTCTCTCACGAAATCTGGCAGATATTTTCCGTACGCTTTGTTTCCGGTGTAGCCATGGGTGTGATCGGGACCGCAACCGGTACATATGTGGCTACGATTGTGCCCAGACAGTTTCATGGGCGAGGTATTTCTTACTTTTCTATGAGTACGGCACTTGCTCTTTGTTTTGGACCGTTTATCGGTATCGCCTTGATTGGTTCCTTAGGCTATGAAGGTATTTTTACGATTGCTACGGTCTTGTCAGCAGCAAGTCTTGCCTTGATGTGGTTTGTCATCGATGCTACGCCGCCCAAAGATAAAAAACGCGAGAAAAAAGGGATGACTTTAGATGATTTTATCGATCGGCGTCTGGTCCCTTTTAGCATTTTCGTAGGCATTGTTTGCTTAACCTGGGGAAACGTTCAGGCACTTTTGGCTGATTATGCAAAGATGTATGACGTTGTAGCAGCTGCCTCTAGCTTTTTCCTTTTGTATGCCGTAGCCAGTCTTGTAACCAGGCCGATTACAGGAAAATTTTATGACGCTCACGGTCCAGTTGCACTGATTTTCTCCACTCTCATTTTGATGATTATTGGATTACTCTTATTAGCTACACACAGCGGAAGTTGGGCAGTTCTTTTAGCTGGTGCAGTGATGGGGTTGGGTTTTGGCAACTTCCAGTCTTTGTCTCAAGTTTCTGGAATTTCTTTAGTGCCTCGGGAACGCTTTGCGCAGGCAACGAGTACTATTTTCATCTTCTTTGATCTTGGTGTCGGCATGGCGCCCTATCTTTCCGGTTTTCTGGTGGAGCCATTCGGTTATGCAGGAATTTTTGGCATTAATGCGGCTGTCGTTGCTCTAACAATTCCCTTGTATTGGCTCGTTTGGAAGAAAAGGCCTAAAAAACAGACTAGCGGTAGCGAAGTATTAGCGGACAATCAGCTCGAAGACAATTAGCCAATGTGCAGAAAGAAAACCTCCCAAAGTGTTTTGACTTCGAGAGGTTTAAGTGTCGCTTAAAACAATTTATAGGGTACTATTGGGCAACTTTTTTGTGTTCGCGCATCATCTCCATCACCTTATCCAATGGCAGAGCCTTAATGACACGACCGTTATAAGTCGGAGTGTCATGAGCTGCAAAAAGGGAATTGATGATGGCTTCTTCTGTGGCTTCAATCGTAGCCATAAAAATCGGTGTCATATCATCGTTGCGAACGACGGACATGGTTTGTTTGGCTAATTTTTCTGCGTTGTGATCAACTCGCATTGCTTCGTTGGTGGAAAATGCAATCACAAAGTCACCAGAACCATTTGAGGCTACACCTCCTGTTTTAGCTAAACCCATGAAAGCACGTTTGGCGACACGTTCAAGGTTTCTGGCTTCAAGTGGAGCATCGGTAGCCACAATCATCATGATGGAGCCGTCAGCACTTTCAATCTCTTTTTGATAGGGATAACCGCCGAGAGCCTTACCAACTTCAACTCCATTGATATTGAGAAGCCCTCCGAAATTACTCTGAACGATGACGCCTACAGTATAGCCGCCCATGTTTTCAGGTAACTTGCGAGAGGCAGTGCCAATGCCGCCCTTAAAGTTAAAGGCTTTGGTGCCGGTGCCGGCACCGACTCCGCCTTCTTCTACAGGACCCTCTTTAGCTTCAATAATCGCCTTAAGTACATCTTCACGAGTGACAAAACGGGAACGGATGTCGTTGATTGCGCCGTCATTGGTTTCGCCCACTACACAGTTAATGGAGCGGACATCATTGTTTTCATCAAAGCCAAAGGTGTAATCAATGATGCCGTCAATGGCTGCAGCCAGATTTAAAGTGTTGGTTAAAACAATCGGAGTTTCAATATTGCCGAGTTCCTTGACCTGAGGGTAGCCCACCATTTTGCCAAAAGCGTTACCGAGGAAAATGCCGGCGGGTACTTTGTGCTTAAAGATATTGTCGGTGTGCGGAACAATAGCAGTGACGCCAGTGCGCATGCCTTTTTTGTCGTCAATCAATGTGACTTGACCGACCTTGACGCCCTTAACATCGGTGATGGCATTATTTTTACCGGTGGGTAAAACACCGAAAGATATGCCTAATTCGCGGGGACGTTTCCCTTGATAACAGTTTGTCATGGTGAAATCCTTTTTTGACGAGCCTGTGGACTCGACGATAAAAACAGATGCATAACTTTAACATTTTCGCCAAAAAAAAATCCGCCATTTCCGGAAAAGAAATGGCGGATGGAATCAGTCAGCTAACTCTGAAAATTATGCCTTAGGCAATTTATCCAGTTGCTCCTGAACTTTATTGAAAAGTTTAGTGAAGTTAGCGAGCCGTTCGCGTTCCTGGTTCACAACAGCTTCAGGAGCTCTGGCTGTGAACTTTTCGTTGCTGAGTTTTGCGTTAGCTTTAGCAATTTCACCCTGCAGACGAGTAGCTTCTTTGCTCAAGCGTTCCCGTTCGGCTGCCACATCAATCTTGACGACAAGCATCAGCTTATAGTCTTCAACAATAGCCACAGGAGCAATCGAGCCCTCGTTGGCTTTGTTGATGTCTTCACAAATCGTGACTTCGCTCACTCGGGCCAAATGCATGATGTAGGGAGCCACAGTCTTAAGCACGGCTTCGTCGCCTTGTACGGCAAGCGGAATACGCTGAGAAGGTGAAAGCTGCATTTCTCCTCGCAGATTCCTCACCGCATCAATCATCTCCTTAGTGAGAGCCATCTTGTGGTCGGCTTCTGTATCTGCAGCAGCAAAAGTGGCTTGCGGATAAGGTTGAATCATGATGGAAGTATCTTCGTCTTCAGCACGGGTGCCGGCAACAACGCTCACCTTTTGCCAGAGCTCTTCGGTGATAAACGGAATAATCGGGTGGGCCAAGCGCAACACAGCTTCAAGCACCGTAATCAATGTATGGCGGGTAGCGCGTTGTTGAGCTTCGTTGCCGTTGGCAAGCTGCACCTTGGAGAGTTCCAGATACCAATCGCAGTATTGATCCCAGACGAAGGAGTAGATGGCATTGGCCGCGTTGTCCAGACGCCATTCAGCAAAGGCCTTTTGCACTTCGTTTATCGTGCGGTCCAATTCGCGCAAAATCCATTCATCCACAAAGGAGAGCTCTTGTGGCAAAGCGGCATTGGTTCCGCAGTCTTTGCCCTGAACGTTCATGAGCACAAAGCGCGTAGCGTTCCAGAGCTTATTGCAGAAGTTGCGATAACCTTCGGCACGGCGCAGGTCAAAGTTGATATTGCGCCCCAGGGTTGCATAGGCGGCCATCGTAAAGCGCAAGGCATCAGCGCCATGAGGAGCAATGCCGTTGGGATAATTTTTACGTAGTTTCTTTTCGACTTGAGGCGCTTTTTCTGGTTGACGCAGGCCACGGGTATTCTTCTTAATTAGGCTTTCCAGATCGATACCATCCATGATGTCCAAGGGATCAAGCGTATTGCCTTCGCTCTTAGACATCTTCTTGCCTTCAGCATCGCGTACAAGTCCGTGCAGATAGACGCCCTTGAAGGGGACACGGCCCGTAAAGTAGCGGGTCATCATCACCATGCGGGCAACCCAGAAGAAGATAATGTCATAGCCCGTTACGAGAATGGAGCTCGGTAAGAACAAGTCGTAGCCTTCTTGGGCCATTTTCTTTTCGTCAGGCCAACCAAGCGTAGAGAAGGGGACCATGGCAGAAGAGAACCAGGTATCCAATACGTCTTCATCACGGGTGAGTTTGACGCCAGCGCCTGCCTGTTGTTGAGCTTCTTCTTCGCTATGGGCTACGTAAACATGACCTTCTTCGTCATACCAAGCAGGGATTTGGTGCCCCCACCACAATTGACGAGATAAGCACCAGTCCTGAATATTTTCCAACCATTGACGATAAACACCGCGCCACTCTTTAGGCTGAATATTGACTTCACCCGATTCAACAGCTTCCAGGCCGATTTCTCCGATCGATTTGCCAGGGAAATGAGCTGTGGCCGGAGCAGGCTTACTCATTGCCATATACCATTGCTCAGAGAGCATTGGTTCAACGATTTCACCTGTGCGGGCCACACGGGGCACCATGTGCTTATGGTCTTTGATACCGACTAAAAGTCCTTGAGCTTCCAAGTCTTTGATAACAGCCTTTCGGGCTTCATAACGATCCATGCCCCGGTATTTTTCAGGCACGTTATCGTTCATCTTAGCGGTTTTCGTAAGGACGTTTAATGGCTTTAAGTGATGACGCTGGCCGACAGCAAAGTCGTTAAAGTCGTGCGCCGGAGTAATCTTGACGCAGCCCGAGCCGAATTCCCGGTCAACGTATTCGTCTGCAATGACAGGAATCGTGCGGTTGCAAAGCGGAAGAATTAATTCTTTACCGACTAATGCACTATAGCGTTCATCTTCAGGATGCACTGCGACGGCCTGGTCGCCAAAAAGCGTTTCCGGACGTGTAGTAGCAACCACTACACCTTCGCCGCCGTCGGCTGCCGGATAGCGAATTTCCCAAAGGTGCCCGTTTTCTTCTTCGCTTTCGACTTCTAGGTCGCTGACTGCACTTTGCAGTTTCGGGTCCCAGTTCACCAAACGCGTACCGCGGTAGATGAGGCCGTCGTTGTATAGTTTCACAAAGGTATCGACTACGACTTTGGACAGTTTTTGATCCATCGTAAAGTAGAGTCGGTCCCAGTCAACAGAGTCACCCATGCGGCGAATTTGCTGCAAAATGGTGCCGCCGGAGAACTTTTGCCATTCCCAAACACGGGCGATGAAATCTTCACGTTTCATATCGCGGCGGTTAAGTCCTTCTTTTTCAAGCTGACGTTCCACCACAATTTGCGTGGCAATGCCGGCGTGGTCGGTTCCGGGAACCCAGGCCGTGTTGTAGCCTTTCATACGGTGATAGCGCACGAGAGTATCCATGACAGTTTGATTAAAGGCATGGCCCATGTGCAAAATACCCGTGATATTAGGCGGGGGTAATTGGATGCTGAACGAAGACTTAGAGGGATCCAATTTGCCGGCAAAGTAGCCGCGCTTTTCCCAAGTCTCATACCAACGTTTTTCAATTTGCGCCGGTTCAAAACTCTTAGCAAGTTCTTCAGTACTCATTTTTCAATCTTTCTAAATAAAGTTTTTAATCAATTCTGTGCATTACGACAAAGTCGAGCGTTTGCCGGATTGTACGATTTTTTCAATCTCTTCATGCACCGCCTCTTTAACGGCAGCGCGTAATTGATTCGTCAGATCAGCTCGCAGACGGTGGTAGCTGTTATTGATGACCATACTCAAGATATCGTCCATTTGAGCGGAGACATTTTGAGCAATACGCTCACCGGCGAACACTAATTCCATTTCCTTGTCTGTGAGTTTTGCTGCATCCTCAGGCGAAATGGGCATTTTCACCGGTTCGAGCACTCGGCTTAATTTCTCCCAGGAGACATTAATTCGGTCATTTAAGATCGGAATATCATCGTGGTGAGCAATGGTGGGCTCTTTACGAAGCAGTTCGTTTGTCATGCGCGTTGTGCTCCTTGATCATGAGCAACAGGGCAAAGTCCTGCAGCTCGGTAAATCTTAAATCTTTGGCGGGCAGGCTGCCTTTCAGCTTCGCTTGCCCCTACAATATCAATGACACGCCCGAAGCGGTCAAATAGTGTTTTCCAGTCGTTGGGCACCTCATCATCGAGCAGAATCAACAGATCTCTGGCAGGCAGTAGTGTTTCCTCACTATGGTAAACAATCGGTGTTTCCGCAGCTAACTCATCATCAGCTGGAACATGCGGATAAAAACCCGTTGGTTCAAAGCTCCAAAGCTGTCGGGCAAAAAAGTTGAGCCGGTTGTTGTCTCGCGTCCAAACGGCCAAAGTCATATTATTGGCTCGGGCCTTGCGAACCACTCGGCAAGCATATAAAAGCCGATTAGGCACATTGAAGTGAAAGTCAATCCGTAGCGCCATAATCGTTTACTCATCTAGAGAAGCCATTTGATGTAACAGCATCATAAGAAGTGCCACTGGGCGCCCTGTGCTGTGGGGATTTTTACCGCCGCGGAAAGCAGTGGCGGCAACATCAAGATGAGCCCAGGGGGTATCTTCATCGATAAACTGTGACAAAAAGGTCGCTGCCACTGAGGATCCACCCACGCCACGCGGCCCCGAATTCACACAGTCTGCCACATTACTCTTGAGAAGATCAGTAAAGCGCTTGCCACCAAAGGGTAAAGCCCAGACCGGATCATTGGCAACGTCAGCTGAACTTTCAATCATGTCGCACAGAATTGGGTCGTTGACAAAAAGACCATTAATATCAGATCCCAATGCCACTTCAACTGCACCGGTAAGCGTTGCAACATCAATAATAGCCTGCGGTTTAAAGCGGCTAGCGTAGGTGAGTGCATCGGCTAAAATCAAACGACCTTCAGCGTCAGTATTTGTGATTTCAACGGTTTTGCCCGAGAGCGTTTTAATGACATCTGATGGCTTGTAGGCGGCACCGTCAGGCAGGTTTTCACAAGCAGGAATAAGGGCCACTAGGTTGATGGGCCACTTTTGCTCAGCGGCCGCTTCAAATACAGCCAAAACAGCAGCGCCTCCGCACATATCATATTTCATCTCGCTAATATGAGCAGAGGGCTTTAAGCATAGGCCGCCTGCATCTAACGTAATAGCTTTGCCTACGAGACAAATCGGAGCATCGGTTTTGGCGCCTCCGTTATAGTGCAATTCAATAAAACGCGGTTGCTCTCGTGACCCCTGAGCCACAGCTAAAAAAGCATTCATGCCAATTGAGGCAATGGCTTTTTCGTTGTGAATCTTCACTGATACAGACTTAAGTGCGGAGAGCTTTTTAGCTTCATCGGCAAGATATGACGGCGTACAGATGTTGGCTGGAAGATTACCGAGTACTTTGGCCCGATTGATGGCGTGGGCGATAGTTTCGCCAATTTTTGCGGCTTCGTTTAGCGCTGTGCCTTTTTGAGAAACTACAATACTTACACGGCGCTTATCAATGAGGCGGCGATTTTCTTCGCTTAAAGGCTCCAACGCAGTGCCGGCAGCGATGGCTACTTGCAAAACAGACCACTCATCGGTCTTATTTTCGAGCAGCCAATCTTCGAGCATAACAGCTATGTTTTCAGCGCGGGTGGCAGAAAAAGCAGCTCGTGCCGCGCTTGTTAAGGCTTGCTCGTCAAATTTTTCTTGGGTACCTAAACCAACAAGAACTAATTCTCGCACAGCAAGTCCCATAGGACGAAGCACTCGCGTGACCTCGCCGAGACGGGCCTGAAAACCATCGATAGCCACCATATCGCTTACAGAGTTAGCTAGGCCTTCGACATCAGAGCCGCTTCTGGGCGATTGGGCTTTTTCAAAAAGTCCGATAATGAGCGCTTGGGAGTTGATTTTGTCAATAGCTTGACTCTTAATGCTGAGCTTCAATTCCAATGTCCTATAAAAATGCTGTTGAACTCGTTCATTTTAATGGAAACGGGCTGATTTTCCTACGATTTTTGAGTTCGCTTACAGGAAGAAAAAACAAAAAAATACTTAGCTCTGCTTATAATTAAAAGATCGGTTTTGAAAGTCAGAATATGAGGAGTTTCAAACATGACGGCTTATCCGAAGTTGCGTTTATCACGTCAAACGAAAGACATTGAATTGCTGTTGCCTTTTTATCGCGACGGTTTGGGTTTTGAGGTTCTCGATCGAAGTGAAAACGTCGATGGAATGGATACCGTTTTGTTGGGTCACAAAGACTGGCCATATCAATTTGAGTTCTCTCAGGTCAGAGGCAGCGAAACAGCTCCCAGAGCGCCCTCTTCTGAACACTATCGAGTATTTTGTATCGAAGAAGATGAGCACTGGTCTAGCCGGCTTGAAGCGATGTTTCAGGCTGGCGTTCCGCAGGTGACGCCTCCGATTCAGTACGTTAACGGCAAGTGGCCTTGTGTGGCCTATGAGGACGCTGACGGCTACCGGGTAGTGCTCGTACACGGAAAATGGAAAAAGTAAAATTGAACTTTTTTGAGCTGTGAAAGCAGCCCCAAAGCGCCCACGCCCTGTTTTGAGCTCGGGCGCTTCTTTTTTAAGGAATTCGCATGATTGAAGTTCGCACTGCGACCATTGACGATGCTAAAGCACTGGCTGAAGTGGAAGGTGCCAGTTTTCCGCCCGCTGAAGCCTGTAGTTTGGATAACTTTAAAAAGCGTTTGTCTGTGTTTGCCGATTACTTTCTAGTCTTGGAAGAAGAAGGCAGGATTTGTGGCTTAATTGATGGGATGGTGACTGATCAGCAAACCATTACTGATGATCTTTACGAAGATGCTGGGCTTCACAACCCTAAAGGCTCTTGGCAAAGTGTATTCGGATTAGCAGTCATTCCTCAGAAAAGAGGACGCGGCTATGCCTCTTTGCTGATGATGGAAATGATTGAGAAAGCTCGGCAGGAAAATCGTCGCGGGGTTATTCTGACCTGCAAAGAGAAATTGATTCCTTTTTATGAGCAATTTGGCTTTGTCAACAAAGGACTTTCAGCCTCGGTGCATGGAGGTGCTGCCTGGTATGACATGGTGCTTGATTTTGAAGCCCAGCCCGAAAGCGGTTTTTAAGGATAGAGCATGTTAAAGAGAAGTGATTTTGAAATCATGGCTCCTGTGGGCTCGCGTGAGTCGCTTTTTGCTGCGATTCAAGCTAAGGCTGATGCGGTTTACTTTGGAGTTGAAAACCTTAATATGCGTGCCCATTCGGCAAAAACCTTTACTATTGCCGATCTGAAAGAAATTGCAGAAATCTGTAAAGAGCACGGCATAAAGAGTTATCTCACCGTCAATACGATCATTTACGATGAAGAGCGGCCTTTGATGCGTCAAATTTTAGAGGCTGCCAAAGAGGCTCAAATCGATGCCATTATTGCTTCCGATGTGGCAGTGATGAGCTATTGTCGTCAGATCGGCTTAGAAGTGCATCTGTCTACTCAATTGAATATTTCTAATGTGGAGTCGCTGCGCTTTTTTGCTCAATTTGCCGATGTAGTGGTGCTTGCACGCGAACTTAACCTAAAACAAGTCGCAGCTATTTCGCACGCTATTGATGAAGAAAAAATCTGTGGACCTTCGGGCAAGCCCGTACGCATAGAAATGTTTTGTCATGGGGCACTATGCATGGCTGTGAGCGGTAAGTGCTATCTCAGTTTGTCGACTCGTGGCTACAGTGCCAATCGCGGCAGTTGCATTCAGACCTGTCGTCGCTCCTATATTGCCAAAGATAAGGAGCGTGACATCGAATTTGAAATCGACAATGAATACATCATGAGTCCGAAGGATCTGAAAACGATTGGTTTTTTGGACAAGATGGTTAAGGCCGGTGTTCGGGTTTTCAAAGTGGAAGGTCGCGCACGGGGACCGGAATATGTACGTACTGTGGTTGAATGCTACGACGAGGCTTTGAAAGCTATTGCTGAGGGCCGCTGGAATGAAACGCTTTCAAAGAGCTGGGACGAGCGTCTTGCAACAGTCTTTAATCGTGGTTTTTGGGATGGGTTTTATTTAGGTCAGCCTATTGGAGAGCTCACCGAAAACTATGGCTCGCTTGCAACTGAAAAGAAAGTGTATACGGGTAAATGCCTCAAGTACTACTCTAAGCTTGGTGTGGCTGAATTTTTGGTTCAGGCGCAAAACTTTAAGTTAGGAGAAAAACTCCTTATTACCGGTCCTACAACCGGGGCGGTTTATGTAACGCCAGAGCAAATTTTGCTCAATAACGTTTCGGTTACTGACATTGAAAAAGGAATGGATATTACGTTTAAAGTTCCGGAAAAAGTGCGTGAAAACGATAAACTTTATGTTGTTCGCAAAGTTATCCGAGACGATGACCATTGATATCCTCCTCGACATCAATGAGGTGGCTTTACGGAACTGTTGTTAAGGATCAATTCTTTGACTTGATTGGAAATCACAATGACAGTGGACTATTTTTAGCCCAATTGTGCTACTTTGACGGTGAGAAACCTGTCGTTTGACAGTCATAAAATAAATTGATCGAAATGATCAAAATTTTCAAAAGGATTTTTCAATGAAAGCATTGAAGATTGCAGTAAGCGCCGCCTTGCAGGGCATGATTCAATCCGAGCGAGAGCAAGTGCCGCTCGCTGAGGTCGACTGGATGGAAGTCTCTGCAGCAGTTTTAAGTGATGAGGATTTAGCAGCGGGCAAACTCGAAGAAATTGAAAGCCGGCACTTAAATCTTCCAGTATTTGCTGTTACTGAAGGACAGGCTGAATTACCTGTGGGGCGCTTATACGGTATTTTTGAGCCCAATGCGAGTAATCGTGCTTTTTACGGCCGTCAGGTTGATCACGCTGCTCAGCAATATGAGAGTAAGCTTTTGCCGCCATTTTTCGGAAGCCTCGAAGAGTATGTTAGTGCCGGCAATCTTCAGTTTGACTGTCCGGGGCATCAGGGTGGAGCCTTTTTCAGACGTCACCCAGCAGGCCGTGCTTTCTACAATTTTTTTGGTGAATCCATTTTCCGCTCCGATCTGTGTAACGCAGATGTCTCCATGGGAGACCTTTTAATTCATGAAGGTGCGCCTTGCGCGGCTCAAAAAGCTGCCGCCAAAATTTTCAATGCGGATAAAACTTACTTCGTTTTAAACGGCACTTCGGCTTCCAATAAAGTGGTGCTTAATGCCGTTTTGGCGCCGGGCGACCTGGTGCTTTTTGACCGCAACAATCATAAGTCCAATCATCATGGGGCACTGCTTCAGGCAGGAGCTACCCCTGTTTACCTTGAGACCGCCCGAAATCCCTACGGATTTATCGGCGGCATTGATGCGCATTGCTTTGACGAAGGTTATCTACGGGCTTTAGTGCGGGAAGTGGCCCCAGAGAAAGCCGAGCAAAAACGTCCCTTCCGACTGGCAGTTATCCAGTTGGGTACCTATGACGGCACGATTTACAACGCCCGGCAGGTGGTGGACACAATCGGACATCTCTGTGACTACATTCTTTTTGATTCAGCTTGGGTGGGCTATGAGCAATTCATTCCGATGATGAAAGATTGCTCGCCGCTTCTTTTAGAACTTGGCCCCGATGATCCCGGAATATTTGTGACTCAGTCCGTGCATAAACAGCAGGCCGGTTTTTCACAAACCTCTCAAATCCATAAAAAGGACAATCACATTAAAGGTCAGGAGCGCTACGTACCGCACAAGCGTTTGAATAACGCTTTTATGATGCATGCTTCAACCAGTCCTTTTTATCCGCTTTTTGCTGCGCTTGATATCAATGCAAAAATGCATGAAGGAGAGCTTGGCAAAGCACTATGGCTTGACTGCGTTAAAGTGGGTATCGAAGCAAGAAAGCTGCTATTGAGGAGCTGTCGCTACATTAAACCCTTTGTGCCGCCGATGGTGCAGGGCAGCCCCTGGGAGAGCTTTGATACCGAGCGTATGGCTCAGGATCTCCAATTTTTTGAATTTAAACCGGATGAAAAGTGGCATGCCTTTGAGGGGTACGGAGAACATCAGTATTTTGTTGACCCATGCAAATTCCTGCTCACAACGCCTGGAATCAATACCGAGACGGGCGAGTACGAGGATTTTGGGGTGCCAGCGACAATTCTTGCCAACTATCTGCGAGAAAATAACATTATTCCTGAAAAGTGCGACTTAAACTCCATCCTCTTTTTGATGACACCAGCAGAGGATATGGCTAAGATGAGCCATTTGGTCAGTCAAATCAAGCGCTTTGAAGATCTGCTCGATGCCGATGCGCCACTCTCAGAAGTGTTACCGAGTGTCTATCACAACAATGAAGAGCGCTATCGTGGCTACACGATTCGCAAGCTCTGTCAGGAAATGCACGACTTTTATAAGAGCCGCAATGTAAAAGCCCTTCAAAAGGCAATGTTCCGTAAAGAGCATTTCCCGAAAATGCTCATGCAGCCTCAGCAGGCGCATTTTGAGTTTATCCGTGGTCATGTGGAATTGATACCGCTCGAAAAAGCTCAAGGCCGCATCGCCGCAGAAGGTGCTTTGCCTTATCCGCCAGGGGTTCTGTGCTGTGTGCCGGGAGAAGTTTGGGGAGGAGCTGTCTTGCAGTATTTCCTCGCTCTCGAAGAAGGAATCAATCGGATGCCAGGCTTTGCCCCTGAGCTTCAAGGGGTATATATTCAACAAGATCCTGATGGAAGAAAGCGAGCCTATGGCTACGTTTTGAAGTAGGATATTGAAACCATTGTAGGTGAGCCGCAGGACTTAAAATTTTTTCTGCGGCTCATTTTTATTTAGCGTTTTCCGTTAATGAGTTTGGCAAAACTCAAAAAGATATTGAACGCTACGGGAAGATTTTTTTCATCCTGCACATCGAAGTCCGGACGATGATGCCCCTTGTGTTCGCAGCCATAAAGGAAAAAACCTGCCTGGCCGCCGTGCTCAGCCACTTTGCGAATCAGCCATGAGCAGTCTTCAGAACCTGACGGTCCATCATAGCGGGGCATTAATTTGACCCCATCAACCTGTCGGATCGCTTCTTCCATTTTGTCCATAAATTCAGGACAAACAACGAGTGTTGAAGCTTCACCTACGCGTTGCACCTCAGCTTTGACCTGATAGGCTTTTTCAACGCCTTCGATGATATGCTCAACGTTTTGAGCCATAAAATCATTGACTTCTTGAGTTTCGCCTCTAACTTCCATTTGCATCATGGCGTGAGAAGCAATGATATTGCGTCCTTCGCCTGCAACCAATTTGCCCACCGCAACACGTGAGTCACCGCCGCTGTGTCTCGGAATGCCCTGAATCATCATAGTGGCACAGGCCGCAGCGACTAAAGCGTTGCGACCCTTTTCAGGGTTACCGCCTGCGTGCGCTTCAAGGCCGGTAAAATGAATATCGAATTTGGTTGAAGCTAAAAAACCCGCTTTTTGAACGCTGACTTCACCGCTATGAAAGTCACCGCCCACGTGGCTGCCCGCAAACCAAGAAACATCGTCCAGAATCCCAGATTCAGCCATTGGACGTCCACCTCTGACGCCTTCTTCGGCCGGTTGAAAAAGAATTTTGAATGTCCCGCAAAATTCATCCTTATGATCCCAGAGCCAGTGCGCCACGGTTAAGCCTACTGCAGTATGAGCATCGTGTCCGCAGGCGTGCATCACACCCGGCAGTTCGCTCGCAAAACCTTCTTTTGCAGGCAGGTGGGACGGATCATCAGACTCTCTGACAGGCAGGGCATCCATATCACATCGGAAAGCTGTGACAGGACCGGGACGACCTGTTTCAATGATGGCAACGGCTCCTGTGTAGCCTTCGGTTTGTTCAATAAAACTTTCCGGTACACCGTGACGAATAGCCCTTTGAATAGCATCCTTGACTTCTGTTTCATAACGGCCCATTACAAAAGAAGGATTAATTACTTTTGTACCGAGAAGATAAGGAATGCCCCACTTTTGCAATTGGCTGCATACGATCCACATTGTTTCAAACTCTGTCCAGCCTACTTCAGGGCGGCGATGGATTGCGCGACGAGTTTGAATCATCTCTTTAATATAATTCTCAGTCACTTTTTTTCTCCTATAGTTTCTGAAACAGATACGAAAAGAGCCAGCTAAAAAGCCGGCTCTGTGAGGCGCTATTTCAAAGCTTTTTGAATGCTTTCGGCAGCCGTTTTATTGAAGCGATATTGGTTATCGGTAAAAGTACGCTTTGCGTGCAAAACACGACCCGGTAAAACTTGAGCATGAGGCTTTTTCACTTCAATAAAGGCAAAATCTAAAGCGCCGCTTTCACTTGAGTGAATACCGATGTCGCGGCGGTCAATGTGTTTGGGAAAATCGAGTGTCAGGACTTTTGTTCCGTTAATCGTTTGAATTTTGTAAGAGCCATCAGCGACTTTGGCTCCGTCGACTTCACAGAAGACTTTACCGCGTTTGGCTTGAAAAATTTCAATTTTGCCCGTGTTGCCCTTACGATTAGTGAAACGAATGGCATAGGGTTGAGAGCCAGAACGCTTTTCGTAGCGCAGACAGTTGGGGATTTTCCCAGAGAATGCTTTGACAAAACCTTCAACCGTTTTTTGACCCGTGAAAATATTGGTCTGCGGGACGATGAGCTCTGTGCGAAGGCTGGTGATGATTGGTTCGTAGGCAATGGAGCCTGGAGCAAACTTAGCCCAGCGAGAGACTTTTTCAGACAGTTTAGTGTCTTTGCCGTTTTGAAGTTTTAGATAAGGAGCAATTGATTGCTCGGACACATCATAGGCTTTGAGTTCAACCGAAAGTCCACTCGATTGGCCCTGTCTGATTATATTGACTTTATTGCTAGCCACTGCGCGCGCAGAATTGGGCGTAGAAGGTCTTTGCAGAACACCATTTCTTACTGTCCAGTCTTGAGTGGTGGCATAAGAAAAATATTTCGGTGCCCCCTTGGAGTATTCAGTGATGAGTCGGTAACTTTGACCGGCTTTTTTCCCAAGTTTATATAGGCCTTGATTTTGATCGTAAAAATGATAAACACCGGTTTGAAAGGCACTCAATGTACTGATATGAGCAAGTGGTGCGGCATCGCCCGGCACTGCAGCAACGGAAATTCCAGAAAGTGACAGTCCCAGAAGGGCGCAGGTACTGAGTTTAAGAATTGAAGGCATGAAATTACCCTGACGAAAAGTCAACTAGAACGATCCGATTATAGGTTAATGTAAAGCGGAAAACTGTTTCCGAAGGTTTCAGAGGCAAGGCGATAGGATGGTAGGCCCGGTGGGGCTCGAACCCACGACCAACGGATTATGAGTCCGCTGCTCTAACCGACTGAGCTACAGGCCCATCCAAAAGAAAGTTGTCATTTTAAAGCAAAGTGTTCATTTGTGCGAATTGTTGCTGATTGCTCTATCAAGTTAATGGTTTTTTCCAGCCATAAGAGGCATTTTCCTTTAGCGTAAAATTGTCGAAAATGTTTTCGACCGCCTCTTCATAATCCTGAAGTGTTTTGGCTTTATAAACCGATTTGACGGCGCGATCAGCATTTTCGAAAAGATTATGCTGAAAGAACCAGTACTCTTTCATTCGCATCACTGCATTTTTAACGTTACCGAAAGCTACACAGTAGCTCTCGAGCAATGCTTCGTAATAGGTTTTTAATTCTTGGATGGTTGCAGGGTTACCGCCTCGCGCTTTTCGAAATAGTGCTGGATCGGCCATAAGCGCTCTGCCTACCATAATGTGTGCCAAGGGCTGGTACTTGTTTTCAATTCCTTTGATGTCATTTGTGGTGATGACATCGCCGTTATAACCGATAGGCATTTTCAAAAGACTGAAGTAGTGTTTAAAAATGCTTTCTCTGATTTCGCCCTTATAAAAGTCCGTACGCACCCTTGGATGAATGGTGAGAGACTTCATCTGAGGATAGTGGTTGTAAACGTCAGCGAGTAAATCGAATTCTTTTTCATCTGACCATCCAAGACGCGTTTTGATCGAAATGGCAATAGGAAGATCCGCATCAAAAATTTTGTCAAGAAAGTGCTGCAGTTGTGCCGGTTCCCTTAAAAATCCCGAACCTTTCCCTTTGGCAACAACTGTTCCTGCAGGACAACCCAAGTTAAGATTGACTTCGTCGTAACCTAAATCTGCCAAAGCTCGTGCAGCCCAAACAAAGTCTTCAACCCTGCGGGTTAGAAGCTGGGGGACAACTTTAATTCCAACATTAATATCAGGAGCCAATTCACGCATCTGCCGCTCGGTGAACCGAGGCAGTGTCGTCGGTGTAATAAAGGGCAGAAAATAAGCATCTGCCTGACCGAAAAAGTGAGCATGTATGCGACGGAAGGCAAATCCTGTGAGACCTTCCATCGGAGCAACTACCAATAAAGGATCCGCCATATTAGATAAATTTCGCTTTCTTGAGTTTTTCTTCAAAATCTTTTAATGATGAGCCAACTACTTTGTTCAAAAGTAAGAGGGCTATTACGTTGGGAATCACCATGATACCGTTAAAGAAGTCCGACAGGGTCCAAACAAGATTAACGTGAGTGACAGCTCCAAGAATGAGGAAAGCACAAACAATTAAGCGATAGATAAAAATGCCTCGTCCGTGGAACAAGTAGCGGACATTTTGTTCGCTAAAGAAATACCAGCCGATAATGGTGGAATAGGCAAAAAAGAAAAGACAAATTGCAACGAATCCAACGCCAGCACTGCCCAGACCGACTGAATAGGCTTTTTGTGTTAATGCAATACCGGTGGTATCAAAGTCCATGACGCCTGTCACCAAAATAACCAACACCGTAAAAGTCACAATCAGAACGGTAGTGAAAACTCCGAAAATAGCAACAAGACCTTGCTCGGCGGGGTGTTCAACTTTGGCTACTGCATGAGCGTGAGGCGTGGTGCCCATTCCGGCTTCGTTTGAGAAAAGGCCGCGGGCAACACCAAATTGCATTGCTTTGGCAACGGTGAGACCTAGCGCACCGCCACCCACGGCTTCAGGATTAAATGCTGCGGTGAAAACAAGTTCAAAAGCGGGCAGGATCTGGTCATAATGACAAACGAGGACAAAGCTGCCGCCGATCAGATAAAGTCCTGCCATAAAGGGCACTAACTTTTCTGTGACGCTTGCTAGTCGCCCCATACCGCCGAACATCACCAATCCCGATAAAATCGCAACGCCGATGCCGGAAATTAAGAGCGGAATATCAAAAGCGTGGTTTAAGGCTTGAGAAACCGTATTGGATTGAACCAGGCTGCCCATGCAACCCATCGTAATAATGGCAACAGCAGAGAAAAAGACTGCCATCGGCTTAAATATAGGACCCAGTCCCAAAGAAATATAAAAGGCCGGTCCTCCCACTACTCGGTCATTTTCTCCGGTTACTTTGTAGATTTGAGCTAAAACAGCTTCAGCAAAAATAGTTGCCATACCAAAAAATGCCGCTACCCATAGCCAAAAAAGAGCTCCTGGACCGCCTGCAACGATTGCAGTGGCTGCACCGGCTACATTACCTGTTCCAACTTGAGCGGCAACAGCCGTAGCCAGCGCCTGAAATGAACTCATTCCTGTTTGGTCAGCACGCTTTCCAAAAAGCGTCGCGTTATTGAAAAGAAAACGCAAAGCGGTCGGGAAAAGACGAATTTGGACAAAGCGCAGTTTGAAAGTGTAAAAAATGCCTGTACCGCATAAGAGAGGAATCAAGACAAAAACACCCCAAAGAACACTGTTAATGTCACCAAAAAGATGATTTAAAAACTCCATTTCTACCTCATAGTTGGTTGTGCGAGGGCACGGACGAAATTTGTATGAGCGCGCACGAAAAAAAAGTGCGAAATCGACTGATAGGCAGGCTTAAGAGGGCGAAAAGTCTTGACGCACAACACAGATTTAACAAGTCTGATTGGCCTGATTTTAACAAAGAAAAGCCACCGTACTGTCTTTTAAATAGACGAAAACCCGTATACGGTGGCAAATTTCGGATATTTTTTCTGAAACTATTCGTTTTTTGCGTAACGACCGGCCAATTTGCTCATCCACGGGAAAGCTTTTTCATGCTCGTATTTAAAATTTTCGATAAGTTTAAGTTCTTTCATCGTGGTCTGCAGCATGTCAAGACCTTCGAGGAGCATTGTTTGATGGCGCTCTGCCAGATCAAATTTCCAGTGCTTAGTCCCATCAACGCTACTGATGATTTTTTCTTTGACACTGACGGTTAATTCTTTGGGGTTCTCTTCAGAAAGATAATTAAAAAGCTCAGTTGAAGTTTGAGGAGTAATTTTCGCTGCCAAAAGTCCGTTGTTGAAGCAGTTTGAATAGAAAATTTCTCCGAACCCTGCTGCAATCACTACCCGAATGCCATATTGCATTAATCCCCAGACGGCATGCTCACGGCTTGATCCGCAGCCGAAATTTGGACCAGCAACGATAATGCGAGTTTTGTCAAAACCTGGTTTATTTAAAACAAAATGGGGATTTAAGGAACCGTCGGATAAATGGCGATGGTTATACAGGAGACCTTTAGCGAGACCAGACTTATCAATGCCTCGTAGAAACTGCTTGGGCATTAATTGGTCTGTGTCCATATTATCGATATTAATTGGTGCGGCTACGGCCGTGAGCGTAATGAGTTTTTCCATTTTTTACTCCAATTCTGTTTTCGGGCAAAGATAGCCCATTACAGCACTTGCGGCTGCTGTTTCAGGACTCACCAAATGAGTACGGCTGCCTCTGCCTTGCCGTCCTTCAAAATTTCGGTTTGTGGTTGAGGCGCAGCGCACCCCGTCGGTCAAAATATCATCATTCATCGCCAGGCACAGCGAGCAGCCGCTTTTTCTCCATTCAAAACCTGCTTCTTTGAAAATAACATCTAAGCCCAAGGCTTCTGCTTGGGATCGAATTTGCATGGAGCCGGGAACGACTTGTGCCCGAACTCCAGGGGCAACATGGTGACCTTTGACAATGGCAGCAGCAGCCTGCAGATCACACAAACGAGAATTGGTGCATGAGCCGATAAAAACATGATCGATAGGTGTTTTTAAAATCATTTCTCCAGCTTTTAAACCCTGATAGTACAGGGCTCTTTGTGCAGCCTCTTTTTCAACAGAGTCGGAGAATGACTCCGGCATCGGGATTTTCTCATCGAAAGCAATTGCCTGATCGGGACTGGTGCCCCATGTGACCATAGGCTTAACAGATGAGGCATCTAAAAAGACCTCTCTGTCAAAGTGAGCATCAGTATCTGACTTTAAAGTTTTTGCGTACTGAGCCATGGCTTTATAGTCGAAGTCACTGAGATTTTTGGCGTGCTTTGATACCCACTTCAGAGACTTTTCATCGGGAGCCACTATTGCGCCTCGAGCACCAGCCTCAACTGTAAGATTGCAAAGCGTCATACGCTCTTCAATCGACAAAGCCTCAACAGTTTCTCCGGCGTATTCAACCACAGAGCCCAAAGCGCCTCTTGCAGATATCTTTCGCAAAACGGCTAAAGCCAGGTCTTTAGCAGTGGCAGCACCTTTAAGGGCCCCCTTAATCGTAATGCGCATTGTCGAGGCCAAACGGTAAACAAGTGTCTGGGTGGCAAGGATATGTTCTATTTCCGATGTACCGATACCAAAACCTAAGGCGCCGATTGCCCCATGGGTCGTTGTATGACTGTCACCGCAGATAACAACCATACCAGGCCGTACCAGTCCCTGCTCCTGCATAACCACGTGTTCAATGCCTTGAAAAGGGCTATCAGGACCGTAGAAAGCGCAGATGCCAAAGCGCTTGCAATTACTTTCTAACGTTTGGGCCTGAATGAGAGAAGCCTCATCGTAAATGCGGCGCGGGGACTCATCATGAGTCGGAATGATGTGGTCAACAACACAAAGATGTGAGTCAGGGCTAAGCACATTGACTTTTCTTTCAACGAGCCCAGCAAAGGCTTGAGGGGAGGTGTATTCGTTGGCAAAGTGAATATCACAGTAGAGTAAAACGGTATTGTCATCGATTCTTTTAACAGTATGAGCTTCGACAATTTTTTGATAAAGCGTTTTAGGCATTTCGTCTCCTTAGAACAAGCAGAACTATCGTAGTCTCCAATTCTAATAAAAAAATATTATTTATCGATAAAAAATTATTAAAAATTAATATTAAGTGCCAGAAGTTTTTTAAATGCTGAGACGAATTTGGTTTGAAAATGTATTCTATGGTTAAAGTTGATCTCTGTTGGAAGATCAAAAAAGTGTGTTTCTAGTAAGGAGTTGCAATGGCTCAACGTATTGAAACTATCAACGATTTGAAGCGTCAGATTGACTGTGTAATGGGTCGAGTGCCGTGCCAATTAAAGTTAGAAAACGTTCGGTTAGTCGATGTTTTTTCAGGCGAAATCATTGAAGGGGCAGATATTTTCATTGATCAGGGCAAAATTATCGATGCTGGTAGGGCTTGCCGGGCAAATGCCTTTGATACAGTGAACCTCCATGGAGCGTTAGTTGCTCCCGGTTTTATCGATGCCCATGTTCACATCGAGTCTGGCATGCTCACGCCTATTCAATTTGCAAGGCTAGTTGCTCCTTACGGTACCACAACGATTGTTGCTGATCCCCATGAAATTGCTAATGTGGCTGGCATTAAAGGCATACGTTTTATGATGCAAGAGGCCAAAACGGCAGAAATCGCTATTTTCTTTATGCTCCCAAGTTGTGTTCCGGCAACAGCCTTTGAGACCTCTGGTGCAAAGCTATCAGCCGAGGACTTAAGCAAATTAATGCAAGAAGATGACGTTGTCGGTTTAGCTGAACTAATGAATGTTCCGGGCGTGCTTGCCTGTGATCTCGATATTTTAAAAAAGGTGCTTCAAGCAAGATTGCATCACAAACTCATTGATGGTCATAGTCCGCTTACAGCCGGGGCGGATTTGTCTGCATACGCAATAAGCGGTGTGACAAGCGATCACGAATGCAGCACAGTAGAGGAAGTCAATGACCGAGTGAGTCGAGGCATGACTGTTTTCATGCGTGAGGGCTCCGCAGGACAAAATGTTTCTGTATTAAGCCGCTCGATTACAGGTAAAAACAGTCGCTACTTTTGCTTATGTACTGACGATGCTTCGCCCGATGATGTCCTGTCAAAAGGACACATTAACAATGTAGTACGCAGGGCAGTGGCTTGCGGAGTCGATGCCATGGAAGCATTGCGAATGGCGACAATCAATACGGCAGAACATTTCGGACTTAAAAATAAAGGAGCCATAGCACCTGGACGAGATGCCGATTTGGTCGTTTTGGATAATTTAGTTGACTTTAATGTGAAATCCGTATGGGTGGCCGGGAAAAAGATTGCAGAAAACACTGCCATGATTACACCAGAGCCGAAGGTAGGAGTTTTGGAAGAGATAACTGATAGTGTGCATATCAAAGCTTTACAAAGAGATAGTTTTGAAATAAAGAGCTCGGGCGGCAAGGTAAGAGTCATTGGTTTGAAGCCTGGAGACCTAGTGACCGAACACTTAATTTTGCCGATCAAAACGGATGACAATGGGAAAGTTCTCCCTACTCTTAATCCGGGAATATTGAAGCTAGCTGTCATTGAAAGGCATCACGCTACAGGTAATGTCGGACTTGGATTAGTTAAAGGTTTGATTGAAGATGGCCATGCTTTAAATGGAGCTATAGCGAGCACAATTGCTCACGATTCGCACAATATTGTTGTTGTGGGAGACCGAGATGACGATATGTTTGCGGCTGTCCAGGCACTAGAGAAAATGCAAGGCGGAGTTGTTTTAGTGCGAGAGGGCAATGTCGTTGACTCACTGCAACTTGAAGTGGGCGGTTTAATGACAAAGCAGCCAGCTGCAAAAACGGCACAACGTAAGAGCCGTCTTATTAAGACAGCTCACAAAGCCTTTCACATTCGAGAAGATGTCCATCCCGTCATGGCATTGAGCTTTTTACCGCTTGCGGTTATTCCTTATTTGCGAGTGACAGACAAGGGATTATTTGATGCGGTTAAATTTAAGCACGTGGGAATTGATTTTGAAGAAAAAATCAGATCATAGAGTCAATTTTTATTGCAGATCAATTAGTTTGTGATTTTTAGGCCGTTTGTCAAACTCAGGCAAACGGCCTTTGTTCATCAAAATTTCATAATGTCGTCACTATTCGGTCATATCCGGGATTCACAATAGCGCTCAAGTTCAAACGACATATGATCCAAAAATTCTTTTATAAGGAACTTTCAATATGAAACGTACTTTGATTTCTGCTTTAGTGGCCGGTTGTATTGGTATGGCCTCTTTTGCTGCTGCCGCTGGTACGGTTGTTGTTAACGGCTCTACGACGGTTTTGCCCGCTATGCAAAAGATCAGTGAAACGTTTATGGCCAAGCACAAGGATATCCAAGTTTCCTTGTCCGGCGGCGGTTCCGGTCATGGTATCAAGTCCTTAATGGACAAGACCACGGATGTGGCTATGGCTAGCCGTGATATGAAGCCAGCAGAAGTTGAAAACGTGAAGAAGAACGGCGGTGAAGCAGTTCGTTTCACGGTCGCAATTGATGCTATCGTTCCGATTGTTCACCCGAAGAATACTGTGAAGGATTTGAGCCTGCAGCAAATTCGCGACATCTACGCTGGTCGCATCACCAACTGGAAGGAAGTCGGTGGTCCTGATGCCCGTATCACGGTTGTGAGCCGCGACTCGTCTTCCGGTACGTTTGAAACCTGGGAAGAACTCGTCATGAAGGGTGAACGCGTTCAACAACGCGCCCTCTTGCAAGCTTCCAACGGTGCAGTTTTGCAAACTGTTGCCAAAAACCCGAACGCTATCGGCTATGTTGGCTTGGGTTACATCACCAAAGATATTAAGGACTTGCAAATCGGCGGGATGAAGGCTTCTGCAGAAAGCGCACTGTCGCGCAAGTGGCCGCTCGCTCGTGACCTCTATCTCTTCACAAACGGTCAACCCAAGGGTGATACGAAGACTTTGATTGACTATGCTTTGTCTCCTGAAGGTCAGGTTTCTGTGAAGGAAGTAGGCTTCGTTCCGTTGCCTGCTAAGAAATAATTGACTTCGCAAACCCTTTGAGAAATTCGTTATGACGTTATTAAAACGAGGAGAGGGGTTTGAAAAGTCTTTGGCAGCGATAGCCATGCTCTCAATTGTGGCTCTCGCTGCCATTTTGGTTTTTCTGCTTACTCAAGCTCTTCCTATTTTGCGTGAAGTACCATTCTTTACGTTCTTATTTGGAACCGAATGGTATCCGACAGGATCGAATCCCGATTTTGAGATCGGGGCTTTGCTGGTTGCAAGCCTTGCAGTGGCTGCAACGACCACTTTGATTTCGTTGCCAATGGGGCTCCTGACGGCTGCTTATTTAGCCTATTTTGCAAGTCCTCGGGTACGTAGTATTGTTAAGCCGGCCATTGAATTGCTTGCGGCACTGCCTTCTGTGATCGTAGGCTTTTTAGGTATGGTCGTAGTTGCTCCCTGGCTTCAGGAAAGCGTGGGACTCGATTCAGGTTTGAACTGGCTCAACGCTTCGGTGATGTTGAGCTTAATGTGCATTCCTTTTATTTGTTCCATCTCTGAAGATGCCCTTAGAAATGTGCCAGTTGCTTTATCCGAAGCTTCTTTAGCTCTTGGTGCTACTCGTTGGGAAACACTCTATAAAGTTCAGTTCCGTTACGCTTTAGGCGGTATCGGAACAGCCATTATGTTGGGTATTTCCCGTGCTTTGGGTGAAACCATGGTGGTTTTGATGGTTGCAGGTGGTGCAGCCATTATCCCGGAAAGCCTTTTTGATCCGCTCAGACCTATGACAGCTTCAATCGCAGCAGAAATGGCTGAAGCAGCTGTAGGCTCGACTCACTATTACGCACTGTTTGCAACGGGGCTCGTGCTTTTCGTGACAACCTTTATCTTTAATGCCATGGCATTCTTCCTGACGAAGAAATTCCAAATCGGCGGCAAGCACTAAGGAGAAGATGATGTCTGTAGAACGTAATCCATCTTGGCGCTATGCCTATCAACACATTGGCATTTTTCTGATGCGCTTGGCTACTTTATTAAGTGCAGGTGTCATTGTCGCTATTTTGCTTTATCTGCTCGATAACGCATTACCTGCGTTGTCGTGGGAATTTGTCTTTGAACCGCCCCGTGACATGATGACCGCTGGTGGTGTCTGGCCCTGTATTGTTGGCACCTTCTGGCTTGCTGTAGGCGCCACCGTCATTGCTTTACCTCTAGGGGTCAGCACGGCCGTTTACTTAACCGAGTACGGTGGATCGGGTCGTTTTGTCGAAGCAATTCGTTTGGCTGTCTCTAACTTATCTGGTGTGCCTTCGGTTATTTTCGGACTGTTCGGCTTAACTTTCTTTGTGACGATCTGTGGTTTCGGAGTGAGTTTATTGTCCGGCATTTTGACACTGGCTGTGTTGGCTTTGCCTATAGTGATCAATACTACGGAAGCCGCTTTAAATCAGGTTCCTCAAGCTTGGCGTGAAGCCTCTTTGGCTTTGGGGGCTAATAAGCAGCAGACAATTTTCAAAATTATTTTGCCGGCGGCTCTTCCTGGTATCTTAACGGGTAACATTTTGGCCCTGTCTCGCGTAGCTGGTGAAACTGCTGCCATTATGTATACAGCAGCCGTGTTTTACACGCCTAAGATGGGCGATTCCATTTTGGATCCGGTGATGAGCTTGCCTTACCATATTTATGTGTTGGCAACCTCTAGTGTTGATGTGGATGCAACACGTCCCATGCAGTACGGTACGGCTTGTTTGCTGGTGTTGATGGTGCTGGGTTTGAATATGGTGGCACTTTTTATCCGTCAGCGCGCACAACGTAAAATTGCACGTCAATAATTGTTAACCTTTTTATAAACAACCTCAGGGCGGTCTTTTGGCCGCTCTTTTTTAATGTTAAAAAAATTCTTTGGCTCTTTTTGTCCTTTTGGCGTTATATTAGGGAGGTGCGCTGGTTTTAGAGCGTCTTTTCAATCAATAAAGAGGTAAGAAATGAATCATCAACAAAAAGCTCAGGCGTTGATGGAACGCTTTTTAAGTTACCTGACAATCAGCAGTCAAAGTGATCCTAAGGTTAAAGAAGTGCCCAGCTCTGAAGGGCAGTGGACAATGGCCCGTGTGCTTGAGGCCGGTTTAAAAGAATTGGGACTCAAAGAAGTTCAGGTAGATCAGCACGCAAATGTGACCGCCTACCTTCCCGGTACAGTTAAGAATGTTCCGACAGTAGGTTTCGTCGCTCACGTTGATACCGTTGATGTGGGGCTCTCGCCAGATATCCACCCTCAAGTAATTCATTATCAGGGCGGCGATGTCTGTCTTAATAAAGAAAAAGATTTGTGGATTCGTCTCAAAGAGCATCCCGAACTAAGCGCTTACGTCGGTCAGGATATTATTTTTACCGATGGAACCAGTGTTTTGGGCGCTGATAATAAGTCTGGCGTCACCAATATCATGACAGCCCTTGAAATTTTGATTACCGAACAAATCCCACACGGAGATATTCGAGTGGCCTTTGTAACGGATGAAGAAACGGGGTTGCGGGGTTCTAAGCTCCTCGATTTAAATCAATTTAAAGTGGATTTTGCCTACACTGTTGACGGCGGTGAAATCGGGCAGTTGGTTTATGAAACCTATAACGCAGCAGAAGTGCATGTGGATATTGAGGGCGTGACGACTCATCCGGCATCGGCCAAAGGCGTGCTTTTGAATCCGATTTTGATAGCTATGGACTTGGCCAATAACTTCAACCGCTTGGAGACGCCCGAAAATACCGATGTCCGTGAAGGCTATTATTGGATCAAGAACATGACGGGCAATCCCGCACGTGCCCACATTCAGATCAATATCCGAGATTTTGATGATGTGACATTTGAAGCGCGCAAACAATACGTGCGTGATGTGGTAGAGCTGACTTCAAAGCGCTATCCGCGGGCTAAGATTCATGCTGATATCGAAGATATTTACCGCAACATTTCTGGCGGTCTCGGAGAGGATCGTTATCCGATTGATCTTATGTATGAAGCGTTAAAGAGCCTCAATATCGAACCTAAGACCGTTGCTATGCGTGGCGGCACGGACGGTTCAGCTTTGACTGCCCGTGGCTTGGTTACGCCCAACTACTTTACTGGTTCACATAATCATCACGGGTATGCTGAATTCATGCCAATGGACAGCTTTGTAGCGTCTTTGGATATGACCCTCAAGATTATTGAACTCATCGCCAAAGGTCGATAAAAATAGGGCCCGCAATTTGCGGGCCTTTCTCATTGGCTTTTATTTTTTCTTTTTATTTCCGTTAATCACCGAGGCAATGTTTGGTTTGACATTGGCTCTTGACAGAATCAGAGGATCCACTGAGCCTATAGCTTTCGGATCTTTTTCGGCATAGTCAATGATCGATAAAACATAGCGCATAGCATTTAAGCGAGCGCGCTTTTTGTCGTTGCTCTTAATGACAATCCAAGGACAAGCTGTTGTGTTCGTGGCAAAGAACATGGCTTCTTCAGCCTTGCTGTAATCGTCCCATTTAGACAGAGAGGCAACATCAATGGGCGATAGTTTCCAGCGTTTAAGAGGATCAATTTTGCGTGATTTAAAACGACGGCGTTGCTCATCTTGGGTAACCGAAAGCCAGAATTTGATCAAAATTGTATCCGAGTGAATTAGATTATCTTCAAATTGTGGGCACTGACGCATGAATTCCAGATATTCATCGTGCGTACAAAAGCCCATGACACGGTCAACGCCAGCGCGGTTATACCATGAGCGGTCAAAAAGAACCATCTCACCACGAGTCGGTAAATGAGCGACATAACGTTGGAAAAACCATTGGCCTTTTTCGGCCTCAGTGGGTTTAGCTAGTGCTACTACACGAGCTCCGCGTGGATTCAAGTGTTCCATAAACGTACGAATCGTGCCGCCTTTGCCGGCTGCATCCCGGCCTTCAAAAATAATGATAATTTTCTTACCGTTTTCCTTGACCCATTTTTGAAGCTTCAGCAGCTCGACTTGAAGAGGCAATTTTTCCTTTTCATAGCGTTTATTGCTCATGCGATGCTTATAAGGGAATTCTGCCTTTTCCCAGTTCTCAACCAGTTCATCCTGATTGTCTGCATTGGGATCGGCTGCGCGGATACGTGCTTTAGCATCTTTAACCAAAATTTTTAAAATGCGGATCTGCTCTTCAGGTGGTTCTTCTTTAAGGGCTGCTTTTAGAGCTTTGCCGTAAGTTTCAATCTTGCGTTCAGTGAGAATTTCTGATTTTTTGTGGTTAGTGCAGACTGTTTTTTCCTTTTCTTCTTTTTTCTTGTCGCTCATGGTCAATCTCCTTTCGTTTCAATCATTCTAGCCTAGCACTCATGGAGCATTTCGGAACTGATTTTGTTTTCATTTTCGTAACAAAATTTGTTCTTAAAAAGAAACGGCGCCTTGCGGCGCCGAATTAATTCCAAAAGCGGTTAGTCGATTAAAGAGTCTTTCGGAAAGATCAGACTGAAGGTGGATCCGTGTCCAGGTTCGGACTGAATATCGAGACGGCAGTGATTGCGAATCGCAACGTGCTTAACAATAGCTAACCCCAACCCTGTGCCGCCTTTTTCACGAGAGCGGCTTTTGTCGACTCGGTAAAAACGTTCAGTCAGCCGCGGGATATCTTCCGGATCAATTCCGATGCCATTGTCTTTGACGGCAAAAACAGCCGTTTCTTCTTTGGGATCGTATCGCCAACTGATCTCAATTTTTCCGCCGTCTGGTGTATAGCGAACCGCATTGGTAACGAGATTCAGACATGCACTGCGAAGTTCATCGACTTGTCCAAGCACGGCCTGAGTGTTTGAAATATCTGTATCAATGGTGTGTCTGCCTCTTGAAAGTGCAACGGCATCTTCTGCGAGTCCAGCCACGAGCTTAGGCATATTGACGACCTCAGGCGGATCGGACTCCTGCTCATCTTTACTTTCTAGTCGGGATAAGGATAAGAGGTCGTTAACCAGGTTTTGCATTCGGCTTGCTTCTTGCTGCATCAGCAACAAGTGTTCATGAAGCGTTTTTTCATCCAGTTCCTTGCCTCGCAGGATCATGTCTAAAAAGCCAGTGATAACCGTCAGCGGCGTTCTTAATTCGTGGCTGACATTGGCTACAAAATCCTTTCTCATCGAGTCAATACGTCTTTGTTCAGTAATGTCGCGCGTGACAACAATAAAGTGAGTTTTGTCAGCAACAACTGCAGAAAGCAAAAGGATACGACTGGCCTCATGCGACTTAATTTCGATGGGTTTGCTGAAGTCGCCGTTTTCCATATATTCGATAATTTTCGGATTATCAAATACTAAATTGAGTGCCATGCCGAGGTGCTTGGTGAGTTTGATACCGAGATGTTTTTCAGCGGCCGGATTACACCATTCAAGCGTATGGCCCTGACGAAACAAAATCACACCTTCAGGTAGGGCAGAAAGAGAAAGACGGTAGCGGTCAATACGTGCTGTAAAACGCGTTTGATCACTTTTCATCTGCTCGGCTTCAATGGAATTCATCCAGCCGTCACTCATTTTGAAAATGATATAGCAGATAAATAACACCAACGTTAGACAGGTTCCCAAAAGGGTGTTTTCCCAACTGACGGTGATGTACAAAAGTATCGCGATAACCGCAACAAAAATCAGTCCCAGAATACAGAAAAGTCGAGGAGAAAGATTTCTTGCTGACATCGTTTAAAACCTCAACAAAAGGTTGAATTTATTCTGAAATATGAGCGCGATAACCCAAACCGCGAACAGTTTGCAAAAGATTTTCTGCTCTGGTGCCCTGTAGTTGCTTGCGAAGTCACAACATGTGAACGTCCACCGTTCGTTCATCCACGTAGGCATTGTCCCACACCAGAGATAAAAGCATTTCCCGACTGTAGACTCGTTCGGGATTTTTAGCAAAGACTAAAAGGAGCTTAAATTCTTTTGCCGATAAGGATAGCGGCTCACCGTCAACCTTAGCTTCAAAGCTTGCCTCATTCATGGTGAGCGGTCCACAGACAATCTCTGTGTTTTTATTATCTTCCATCGCCTGATTTTGATGTTGATAACGGCGTAAAACTGCTTGAATACGGGCAATGAGTTCCCGAGGCATAAAGGGCTTAACGATATAGTCGTCAGCCCCGGCATTAAGTCCTTTGACTCGGTCAGATTCACTGCCTCGGGCTGTAAGCATGATGACGGGCAGGTGCTCTGTTTTGGGGTTGGCATGAAGCTGCTCGAGCCAGTCCACACCAGAGAGTTCGGGCAACATATAGTCTAGCAATATTAAGTCGGGCGGGTCGCTGTCCACAACGCTTTGAGCTTGAACAGCATCTTCAACGCATTTGACTTCATAGCCCGCAGCGGCGCAGGCAAAGGAGATCAGCGTACGAATTGCAGCCTCATCTTCAACAATCAAAATCCGGGCTGCCTTGCTAGTTGTGCTTTCTGTCATAACGAACCTTTCAGAAAAATGTACCGATCTACCTGACCTATTGCATTTGTCACAATAATAGGCGAAATTTCACTGAAAAAAAGAAACCTTCGTCTATTTTTGACGAAGGTTAACTTTCGCTATGAAAGTTTGGCCAGATTTTCGGGCAATGCATCCAGTCTTAAGTGACGGATATCTTCACCATCCAAGATGAAAATTACGTGTTCTGCAATATTGGTGGCATGATCGCCCAAGCGTTCATAAGCCTTCAAGAGATCCAGGCAAGCGAGCGCTTTTTCAACATCGTCGGGATGTTCCTTTAAAAATAGCGTCACAACTTTGATGCCCTCTTTAAACGCTTGATCCACATCACTGTCGGAGCGTAAGGTGTTGACTGCAGCCGTTTCAGACAAATTTTTGAGTGCAAGCATAGCTAAATTTACGGTTTTCACCGTCAATTCGATAACGCCGGTCTTACCCAAAGCCTCAAATAATTCTTCCGGAATATCATCACGACTGGCTCGGGCAATATTGCGCGCCTGATCCCCCATACGTTCAAAGTCTGTAGCCATTTTGGCAATACCGAAAACAAAACGAAGATCATTTGCGGCAGGTTGATGCTTTGCGATTAAAAGCGTTGCACAGCGGTCAGTGGAGACTTCAAGAGCGTTAATGGCGGCATCTCGATCTTTGACTGATTGGGCTAAATCAATATCTCCGTTACGAAAGGCCTTGGTAGCGTTATTGATCTGTTCTGTGACCAAGTCGCCCATGCTGTAGAGCAAGTGTTTGAGTTCGTCTAAATCTTCATCAAATTGGTGCACAAGGTGCGTTTGTGCGGACATAATCATTTTTGACTCCTAAACGGACTGAATAACTATTAACCGAAGCGGCCGGTGATGTAATCTTCCGTTGCCTTCTTCGTTGGGTGAGTGAACATCATCTCTGTTTCACCAAATTCAATTAATTCACCCAAATACATGTAAGCCGTGAAATCGGAAATACGGGCTGCCTGTTGCATGCTGTGCGTTACGATTACAACGGTGTACTCGTTCTTGAGCTCATTGATCAGGTCTTCAATCTTTGCTGTAGAAATCGGGTCCAAGGCTGAGCAGGGCTCGTCCAAGAGAAGTACTTCAGGCTTGACAGCAATGGCTCTTGCTATGCAAAGACGTTGTTGCTGTCCGCCTGACAAAGCAAAACCAGAATCTTGAAGCTTGTCTTTTACATCAGTCCACAAAGCTGCTTTGCGCAGAGCCCACTCAATACGTTCATCGAGTTCAGCTTTAGATAATTTTTCAAATAAACGAACACCGTAAGCGATGTTGTCATAAATAGACATCGGGAAAGGGGTGGGGCGTTGAAACACCATACCAACTTTAGAGCGTAAGCGGTCCACACCTTCGGTTTTCGTGACAATATTTTCGCCATCAAGCCAGATTTCGCCTTCGGCACGTTGCTCGTTATAGAGCTCGTACATACGGTTAAAGGTACGCAGCAGAGTGGATTTACCGCAACCAGACGGTCCGATAAAAGCAGTGACTTTATTTTCAGCGATTGAAAGATTAATATTTTTGAGCGCGTGAAAAGCGCCATAGTAAAAATTAAAATTTTTGACCTCAATTTTTGGGGTCATGGTCGTATCGGACATCCCGAAGACTCCTTAGTTAGATATAACTCTCAGATGTTGGGGCGAAGTCTAAAAGTCAGGTATGACCCAAAGATGACATAAATATGACATTAATATGAAATCAAGGCTTGTAGTCTTTGTTTTCAATGCTTTCCGGCGCTCTTAGCCGACTTAGGAGAAAAAAATGATTCGTTTAGCCTGTGACTATCAGGAAGGATGTCATCCGAAGATTCTGGAACGTATGGTTCAAACCAATCTGGAAAGTACGCCGGGCTACGGTACAGATGTCTACTGTGAAAGCGCCAAAGCCAAAATTAAAGCAGCTTGTCAGGCACCTAACTCTGAAGTCTTTTTATTGATAGGAGGCACCCAGACTAATGCAACTGTCATTCGTTCGATTTTACGTCCCTGCGAAGGAGTGATTGCAGTAACTTCCGGTCACATTAATGGCCATGAGGCGGGTGCTATAGAGTTGGGCGGTCACAAGGTACTCACTATTGAGCCTCATGACGGCAAGATGGTTGCGTCGCAATTAGATCAATATATCGTAGATACTTTGACAGCTCCCTCATGGGACCATGGTGTGATTCCAGCTATGGTTTACATTTCTCAGGCAACTGAAACGGGTTCTGTCTATAGCCTCGCGGAACTTGAAGCGATTAGCAAAGTCTGCCATAAGCACGGTATGCCTTTATTCATTGATGGTGCACGTTTGGGTTACGCTCTGGCGAGCGAAGGTGCTGATATGACATTAGCTGATATTGCACGCTTAGCCGATGTTTTCTATATCGGAGGCACAAAAGTCGGAGCTCTTCTGGGTGAGGCAGTTGTGTTTACCAACACGAAATTAGCCAAGAATTTCTTCACGATCATGAAACAAGGCGGTGCGGTGCTGGCTAAAGGGCGTCTGTTGGGGCTGCAGTTTGACACGCTTTTTACTGACAACCTTTATTTCGAGATCAGTCGCCACGCAATCAATATGGCTATGAAGCTTAAAACGGCCCTTAAAGCTAAAGGCTACCGTTTTTATTCCGAAAGCCCTTCGAATCAACAATTTGTGATTTTGGAAAATGATCAATTAGCTCAACTGGAACAACACGTGCAGGTCTCTCACTGGTGTAAGGTAGATGAAAAGCATACAGCTGTGCGTTTCTGCACCAGCTGGGCAACGACAGAAGAAAATATTGACCGGGTGATTGCCTTACTTTAAAAAAGTTAAGGCTCAAAATAAAATAAAACGGTTCAGGTTTTTAGCCTTGAACCGTTTTGTTTTTTCTATTAAAAAACCACTCGAAGTTAATCAGTGACTTCAACAATGGCTGTAATTTCTACAGGAGCGCCTTCAGGCAATTCATAAGCTCCTAGAGCAATGCGGGTACCAACGCCAGCTTCGCCGTAAAGATCACGAAAGAGCTCCGAAGCACCGTTAATAACTTGAGGATGTTCTTCAAAGTTTTTGGCACAGCGTACGAAACCCGTCAGATGAACAAACTGTTTGACACGGTCAAGATCACCTAATTCACGTTTTAAAACAGAAAGAACATTCAGAGCACTCAATTGAGCAGCCTTCTTGCCTTCTTCGATCGTTAAGGTTTCGCCTACTACGCCTTTAATTTGCAAAATACTATTAATATCCGGTGTTTGCCCAGAGACATAAACAAGATTACCAACCCGGCGAGTGTAGACATAAAGACCGGCAGGATCAGCAACCGGTGGCAATTCATGCCCCATGTTCTGAAGTTTTTTTTCAATTTGCATGATTAGGCCTTCCTATTTCAAGTTTTGTTTAAACCAGCTGACAACTTTATCAATGATAGGTTTTTGAAACCAGACCGCATCGCCGTGAGAGGCTCCTTCGACCTTAATATATGTGACTCGGTTGCCACTATTCTTCAATGCATCATAGAGTTGATCACTTTGAATCGGAGAGACCAAATTATCTTTTGTACCATGCATAATCAAAAAGGTTGGCAGATTCTTTTTGATATGGCCCAGAGGACTGGCACCGAGTGCTTTTTGACTGTCAGAAGTGATAGGTGCTCCTGGATTTTCATTAAAGGCCACACCGTTAACCAGGAGAGCTTCTGTGACAGCGGGCGAATTATGAACTTTTTGGATCGCTTCGCTAAATCCCGCACCTATATTGCGTAGATCAGAAATTCCATAAAGTGTAGCGGCAGCCTGAACTGTTGAATCAATCTGTAGATTTTCGCCTTTATCAAATTCTTTTTCCTCTCCGGTAACAGCGACCATTTGCGCTAGATAGCCGCCTGCAGAATCACCCAATACACCGATTTTTTGTGGATCGATGCCGAAGTCATTTGCATGAGCTTTTAAAAAACGTACAGCAGATTTGCCATCTTCTAAAATGGCAGGAAATTTGTTGGGAACGACTCGGTATTCAGCGGCAGCCACGACAAATCCGGCTTTGGCTAGCGCATAGCGCATTTCAATAAACTTCTCGTAGTCAGTTGTTGTGAAGCCGCCGCCAGGAAAATAAATTACAGCAGGTTTATTCTCTTCTGTTCGAGGAATAAGTAATGTCATTTTCAGAGCTCGATTGGCTCTTCTAGAGTGTATTTGAGAATAAATGACATTGCCGATTTCGTCAATTTGATGTTCGGTCACATTAACTTGCATGGTCTCTGTGTGCGCTTGAGGAACTTGCGCATAGGCTCCGAATGCCACTAGTCCAGAAACAGCAGTTGCTGTGACTAAGGCCTTTAATGTGTTCATAAAGCTCTCCCAAAAAATATTCGGCTGATTGTCAGTCAGCCGAATAATTATTAAGCAATGTTTCTTAAAAGCTCTCGAGCCAGTCGCTCGGCTTCCAGCATATTATCAACCATATTGCGTCCCAAGGTTTGTGCAATACCGGTACGCTCCAATTGGTGCAGAGTGTGTCCTGAGGCCCCACAGATGATAAGTTCAAAATTACGTCTCTTTAGAGCACGCAAGTATGTTGAAATGATATCCATGGCGGAATTATCAATATTCATCAAAGCAGTGCAGTTGAGAATAACGACTTTATTGGCGTTACGAGCCGTAATGCGCTTTGGGTCGGTCATGTAAGAGAGTTTAGAGACAGAGCCAAAGAAGAGCGACCCCTGCAGACGCCAGGCTTCAATACCTTCTGGTGTATCAGCAGGCAGCGTCATTTGCGTCACGCTTGTCAGCGTGTTCATGCGATAGATGAAGAAAAGGCACGAAATGACCAGACCAACTTCTACAGCAACCGTTAAATCAAAGATCACAGTTAAAAGGAATGTGGCAATAAGTGTGACCTTATAGGACATTGTCATGCGGCGCAGACGCTTAAATTCAGCCCAGTTGCCCATGTTAAGTGCAACGTTGAGCAAAATAGCTGAGAGAGCTGCTAGGGGGATATTAGAGGCTAAAGGTGCAGCAGCCAGAATTACCACTAAAAGGGTGATGGCGTGAACAACACCGGAGATAGGGGAGACGGCACCGCTCTTAATATTGGTAACTGTACGGGCAATGGTACCCGTAGCCGGAATACCGCCAAAGAAAGGCACGACTAAGTTAGCGATACCTTGTCCCATTAATTCTTGATTGGGATTGTGTCTGTCATCGGTTAATGTGTCTGCCACACGGGCACACAAAAGCGACTCAATAGCACCTAAAAGGGCAATGGTGATCATTGGTCCAAATAGATGGCGAATGTTTTCCCAATTGAAATCTGGAACTTGGATAGAGGGTAATGTTTGAGGAATGCCGCCAAATTTACTGCCGATGGTTTCAACCGGTAAATTTAAACTGGAAACTGCAATCGTAGAAACAATCAAAACAATCACTGTTCCAGGAATCTTGGCAATCCAACGTTTCCATTGCATTGTCCGACTCGAAGTATCAGTTGGCCAGAATCGAACAATGCCAAAAGATATCAGAGCAATGCCTAAGGCATAAAAATTGACGGTTTCGATATGCGCAGAGATGGCACTCATTTGGCCGAAAAAGTCTGCGGGCATTTTGTCGATGCTCAATCCAAAGAAATCTTTGACTTGGGACAGAGCAATCAACACAGCAATACCGTTAGTAAAGCCGATCACAATCGAAATAGGAATAAACCGGATGAAGCTACCTATTTTTAATAGCCCCATTAAAAACAGCAGTATGCCGCTACCGATTGTGGCAATCATCAGGTTGGCTAAACCGTAGTTAGCAATAATGCCGTAAATGATCACAATAAAGGCGCCTGCTGGGCCTCCGATCTGTACACGGCAGCCGCCTAAAATCGCGATTAAAAAGCCTGCGATGATGGATGTGTAGATACCGGCTTCTGGTGTTACACCTGATGCAATGGCAAAGGCCATTGCAAGCGGCAAAGCCACCATGCCGACTGTGAGACCGGAGCTGATGTCTCGAGAAAGGCTGTGGGCATTGTAGTGGCCGAAAAGGTCGAAGCTGACCGGGTGGAACGGTTCAAGAGGGATATGTTCCCGAATATTTTTTAAGGTTTGAGCAAAGCTCATTTTATTTTTAAAGAGAGTGAGTTGAAAATATTATGTTTTTGTTTGGAAAAACAGTTGGCCTGAGCCAACTGTTTTTCGAGGTCACAATTATTCCTGATTTTTAGCGAAGACGCATACCGGGTTTGGCGCCTGCCTGAGGTTCTAGAATAAAGAGTCCGTCTTTATCATCAGCGCCGCTTGCTGACAAAAGCATGCCTTCGCTCACACCGAAACGCATCTTTCTAGGCGCAAGGTTAGCAATTACCACTGTGAGCTTGCCTTCCAAATCCTGAGGATCGTACCAAGCCTGAATACCCGAGAAAATGTTGCGGGTCTTACCTTCGCCGATATCGACCGTAAGACGCAGGAGTTTGGAGGAGCCTTCTACTTTTTCACACTTTACGATTTTGGCCACACGCATATCGAGTTTGGCAAAATCGTTGATGGTTACTTCAGGGGCGATTTCTTCGCCACAAGGAGCTACCGGTTTGACCTCTTCAACCACAGGGGGAATGAGGGCGTCAAGTTGCTTGATGTCGCAGCGCTGCATCAAATGTGTAAATGGTTTAATTTGAACGTCAGAGGTCAAAGGACGCAGAGCGCTTTCCCAATCAAGTTCGCCGCAGTTGAGGAATGCCTCAACTTTAGCGGCTGTTGCCGGCAGGACAGGTTTGAGCATCAAAGTCATCAGCCGGAACGCCTCAAGAGCCACCGAGCAGACTTCATGCAGTTTATCTCGATTGTCCTCCGACTTAGCCAATTCCCAGGGCTTTTCACGATCAATATATTCATTGACGGAGTCAGCCATGGCCATAATGGAGCGTAAAGCACGTGAGTATTCGCGCTGGTTATAAAGTGCTGCAATGCCTTCTACTGCGTTGCGCATTACTTTAATGAGAGTATGCTCAGCTACGCAATCGGCGACACGGGCATTAAAGCGCTTCACAATGAAACCGGCCGCACGACTGGCAATATTGACATATTTGCCGATGAGGTCAGAATTGACGCGAGCCATGAAGTCACTCTTACTGAAGTCCACATCGTCGTTTGTCGGGCCCATCTTGGCTGCAAGGTAATAACGAAGCCATTCGGCATTCATACCCAATTCCAAATATTTCATCGGACTGATGCCAGTGCCGCGGCTCTTACTCATCTTGCGGCCATCAACGGTCATGAAGCCATGGACAAAAACATTGTCTGGCACGCGGTAGGGCTGGCCAGCAAAGTGCAGCATGGCAGGCCAAAAGAGCGTGTGGAAGTAAACGATATCTTTACCGATGAAGTGAATCTGCTCAGTTTTCTCGTCGTCTAAGAACTTCCAAAAATCAAAACCGATCTTCTTGGAGTAATTCATGAGACTGGCGTAATAGCCGACAGGGGCGTCAAGCCAGACATAGAAGTACTTGCCCGGAGCATCCGGGATAGGAATGCCGAAATACGGTTCATCGCGTGAAATGTCCCAGTCGCCAAGTTTACCTTCGCCAAGCCACTCTTCGTCCTTAGCACGAATTTCAGGCTGTACACGATCAGCTCCGCTTTTACCTTTCCCGTTGACCCAGTCGCGAAGGAAAGACACGCATGAGGGGTCGGAGAGACGGAAGAAGTAGTGCGTGGATTTACGCAATTCCGGTTTTGCACCAGACAGTGCAGAGAAGGGGTTGATTAATTCAGTCGGAGAATAAACGGCACCGCACTTTTCACAGTTGTCGCCGTACTGGTCTTCTGCACCGCAGCGCGGGCAGGTACCTTTGATGAAACGGTCAGCAAGGAACATCCCCTTGACCGGATCGTAAAATTGTTCGATATCTTTGGTGTAAATAAGGCCAGCAGCTTTCAGACGTTTGTAGATGTCTTGCGAAAGCATGACGTTTTCTTCACTGTCGGTTGAGTACCAGTGATCAAACTTAATATGAAAACCGTCAAGATAGGCTTTGCGGCCGGCGGCAATACGAGCCACAAATTCCTGCGGCGTGATGCCTTCTTTTTGCGCGGCAATCATCATAGGAGCGCCGTGAGTGTCGTCAGCGCCGACAAAATGAACAGTGTGCCCGTACATTCGCTGAGTACGCACCCAAATGTCGGCCTGGATATATTCCATGATATGACCGATATGGAAATGACCGTTAGCATACGGCAGTGCTGTTGTAACGAATATTTGGCGTTTTTGCATGATGAAATGTCCCGAAATTAGGCGCAAAAGAAACAAAGAGGTCAATATTTTAGCAAAGCGACCCGAAATTCTCTCTTTAAGATCTTGAGCTTGCACGAGAAAAATCGGAAAATACGTTTTGTTGTCAAAACGGAGTCAGAAAGTGAATCAAAAAGAAGAAATTTTAAAAGTGATGGGAACGGTGCTCGATCCCTGGATGAACATGGATTACCTGTCGGCGCGAATGGTAAAGGTTGCCGATGATGCAAGCTCGGTTACGGTGCAGCTTGGCTACCCGGCAAAAAGCGTAAAGGATGAAGTTAAAAACAAGGTTAAAGTGGCGTTGAGTGCGGCAGGCCTCAATGTTGAAGTAAAAGTTGAACAAAATATTATTGCCCATGCTGTTCAGCGCACTCTAAAAGTCTTACCTAATGTGAAGAATATTATTGCCGTCTCTAGTGGCAAGGGTGGAGTGGGTAAAAGCACCGTAGCCGCTAATATCGCCTTGGCACTTGCTGCAGAGGGGGCAAAGGTCGGTGTTTTGGATGCTGACATTTACGGTCCAAGCCAGCCCATGATGCTTGGAGCACTGGGACGCCCCATGACCAATGACGGTCAGAATATGAATCCGATCGTTTCTTTGGGTTTGGAAATCAATTCAATCGGTTTTTTAATTGATCCCGATGAGCCGATGATTTGGAGAGGACCTCTCGTAGCTCAGGCATTAACACAGCTTTTAACCCAGACCAATTGGCATGACCTGGATTATTTAGTTATTGACATGCCGCCCGGAACAGGAGATATTCAACTCACCCTTTCTCAAACGGTGCCAGTAACAGGCGCAATTGTTGTGACCACGCCGCAGGATATTGCGCTTCTTGATGCTAAAAAGGGCCTGAGGATGTTCCAGAAGGTCAATGTGCCTATTTTGGGTTTAGTGGAAAATATGTCTCTATTTGTGTGCCCCGAGTGCGGACATGTGGAGCATATTTTTGGCCAGGGCGGAGCCAAACGTATGAGTGAGACTTACCACGTAGATGTTCTGGGGCAGCTACCTTTGGATGCCAAGATCCGTGAAGAGGCTGATTCCGGAGCACCGACGGTTATCTCTTCGCCCGATTCTTTAGCCGGGAAAATTTATCGAGAAATTGCCTTAAAGGCAGCAGCGGCTATAGCTAAAACGGCTAAAGATATGTCTTTGAAGATGCCACGGGTGCGTGTGGAGAATAACTGATGCCATTAGTGACCCCTGATTACAGAGCGCCGAGATGGTTGGCCGGTGCTCAGATTCAGACAATTTTTGCTGCAAAAGTGTGCAAAAAACCCAATGTTGTCTACAGACGAGAACGCTGGGATACGCCCGATGGCGACTTCACCGATGTGGACTGGGCAACGCCAGAGGCAGCCGATCCGCATACGCCGATTGTTGTGCATTTTCACGGTCTGGAGGGTAGTTCCAAAAGTCACTACGCCTTAGCGCTAATGCATGAGACTGTATCCCGTGGCTGGAGGGGCTGTGTTTCTATATTCAGAAGCTGCTCGGGCGAACTCAACCGCAGCATCAAGACCTACCATGCGGGTGATATAGATCAGGTTCAGTGGGTGCTTGAAACGGTTCGTGCCCGCTATCCTGAGGCACCAATTTACGCTGTTGGCGTTTCGCTTGGAGGAAATCAATTAGCACTTTTTTGCGGCAAGCGTGCCCAGACAGCCAAAAAACTTTTAACTGCCGCAGTGAGCGTCGGGGCGCCTGTTGATTTGGTAGCGGGCAGTAATTTGTTACGTTTCGGTTTTAATCGACTCTACTCCAAAATGTTTTTGGATACACTGATTCCAAAAGTTATTAAAAAGTGTGAAACCATACCACAGATGCGAGAACTCGTTGACGAGGAAGCAATCAAGCACTGTAAGAATTTTTATGACTTTGATTCGTTATATACCGCACCAGTACATGGCTTTAAAAGTGCAATGGACTATTGGACTAAGGCTTCGGCCAAACCATGGCTCAAGTATGTAGAAGTACCGCTTTTGCTCTTAAACGCTAAAAACGATCCATTTATGCCTCAATGGGCTTTACCAACATTAAACGACATCTCTGAAAATGTATGGCTTGATCAGCCAGAAGAGGGGGGACATGTTGGTTTCCCGACTGGCAGTCCACCAGGAAAAATTGATTACTTGCCGAAACGCATTTTTAGATTCTTTTTGCAGCGTCAATAACATGGCTTAATGACTCTGAACGGAAATCGCTCGCTCAATCTGTTGTTTAGCAGGCATTTTCCGATTTCGTATTTTTCCTTTTAAATACGCTAAAATCAGCGTTTGTTTTTTTCTATAACGTTGCCGCGTCGGTTTGTTCTACCGGGTCTGCGGTTCCGTACTTTTACGGAGGCTCTTATGTCCCATAAGTGGCTCAGCAAGGACACAATCTGTGGCCTTGTTGCTTTAACGCTTTTTATTCTGACGATTCCTTTAAGTAATTGGGTCGTTGTTAATGTTGGTTTAGTCTGTGAGGCGAACGGCCCCTGTCTGATTCCGGTATGGCCTGGTTTGATGGCGCCTTCGGCTGTGATGATTGCTGGAGCTGCGCTTGTATTGAGAAACGGTGTTCAGGCTTTTTTAGGAGCTCCCTTTTCTCTAATGGCTATTGCGGTCGGAACGGCTTTGTCCGCCCTTTTTGCTTCCCCATCACTTGTGATTGCTTCAGCGGCTGCATTCTGCTTTTCTGAGTTAGCCGATTTTGCGGTCTATACTCCGATGAGAAAGCATTTTCCGGCTTTCTCTGTTGTGATGGCTGGATTGGTTGGTTCCATTATCGATAGTGCCATTTTCCTCTCATTGGCCTTTGGAAGCATTGAGTTTATTGAAGGCCAAGTGTTGGGAAAATTCTGGATGTCATTGCTTGCTGGAATGGTGATACGTTATTTAAGACCGCGTTTAGCGCCAAATCCGAAATTTTGATGACTATTTAAAGCCTCCGCCAAAGTTTTCGGAGGCTTTAAGTTAACAAGCTTTAAATCTTAAAAATTCTTCAAATCCATGTTGTCGTAATAGGCAGGCAGGACACTTGCCACAGCCGTAGCCCCATGGATGAAGGTGCTCATGATCGCCTTCGTAGCAGGTATGAGTTTCCTTGACGATAAAGTCAACGAGTTCCTTGCCGCCCAGTTCTTGGGCTAAGAGCCATGTTTGAGCTTTAGTTTTAAACATTAGTGGCGTAACAATTTCAATTTTCCAGTCCATCCCCAGGCTCAGTGTCTTTTCCAAAGCATCCATCGTGTTACGCCTGCAGTCTGGATAACCAGAAAAATCCGCCTGACCGACACCGGTTACTATTGTATGCACCTCTTTAAGGTAGGCTCGGGCAGCAGCGTAAGTCAAAAACATTAAGTTTCGGGCAGGAACAAAAGAAGTGGGTAGTCCGCGAGAGCCGTGCGCTTTGATTGCTTCTCCTGACCCTGTGAGGGCACTTGAGGACACTTTCCCAAAGCTTTTAGCATCGATGAGAAGGTCTTCTCGCAGTTTCGATGCTAATTGCGGATATTTTGTTCTGATTTTCGCAAGAATCTCTTCTCGGCACTGCAATTCAACGACATTTTTCTGTCCGTAGTTAAAGCCGACCGTTTCAACGAAGTCGAAGTGCTTTAAGGCCCAGAAAAGACAGGTAGTAGAGTCCTGTCCGCCGGAAAAACTTACAATTGCGCCATTTTGCATACATTGTCCTTTCTCATTAAGACGTGCAGTCTAGCGCATTTTCCTAACCAGTTCTGTGCTAACCTTCGGGAAAATATTTTTGAGACTCATTTTCATGCAAGAAAAAACCGCTGTCATCCTCATGAATACGGGTTCGCCTGCCGCTCCGACGGCCGCAGCTCTTCGAATTTACCTGAAAGATTTCCTGTCGGATCCCAGAATCATTGAATTGCCTTCTTGGTTTTGGCAGCCTATTTTACGAGGATTCATACTGCGTACCCGACCTGCGAAAAGTGCAGAGCGATACAAAAAAATATGGTTGCCAGACGGTTCGCCTCTTATCGTTTATACACAAGCTCTGGTTGAAAAACTCAATGAAAAATTGCCTGAAGATGTGACTGTAGCTATGGCTATGCGAGTCGGTGCGCCTTCGACAGCCGAGACAGTTTTGCAACTACAAAAAGAGGGATTTTCTCGTTTTCTCTTTTTTCCGATGTTTGCTCAATATGCTACGCAGACCACCGAATCGTGTCTGGATGCAATTCATGAGATTGAAAAAAAAGTCCCTCAGGGTTTTACTTGGGATTGGATTCGTCCCTATTTCGATCACGAAGGTTATGCGCAGCTTTGGGCCGATAAAATTCTAGCCAGCCGAACTAGTGGTGCCCATCTTGTTATGAGTTTTCATGGTATACCGGTCAAAAGTATTGAAAAGGGCAGTCCATATCAAAGTCAATGTTTGCAGACGGCTCATATGATTGCCGAAAAGCTGGGATTAAAAGAAGGAGACTATTCGATTGCCTATCAGTCTCGCTTCGGCAATGATCATTGGCTTCAACCGTATCTGTCTGGTCACGTTGAAACACTTCTGAAAAAAAACATCCGGTCAATAGACGTGGTTTGTCTATCTTTCAGTGTTGACTGTCTAGAAAGCTTGGAGGAGATCGGCCTAGAGCTCAAAGAGCATTATTTGCGTTCTGGCGGAGAACACTTCGGACTAATTGCTTGTCTCAATGATGATGAGGCAGCGGTGAATTTTTACCGAGATCTCATTTCCGAGGCAATCAAGGCAATGCACTAAATAACGCATACGAAAAATCCTTCACTGGTCAGCAGAACCTGGAAGGATTTTTGGCTTAGGCTGCTTAACGTTTGGCTGAGGTTTTAGAGACTATCTTTAAAAAAGAAATCTATTCAAAAATCGAACAAAAAGCCCGTAGTTGTTACCTGATTAAGTGTAAAACTGATTTGTCACTTGAATTTTTCTGATTCATCCCCATATTGGGATTATCAAAGACATACCCATTGCGGAGAATGATTCATGCAAGACACCACGAAAGAAACAGAAGTGAAAGATCAGGCTGAGCAAAATGCAGCTCAAGAGCCTCAGGCAGAACAGGCTCAGACAGTTGCCCAACAAACAACTGAAGCGCCAGAAACGGAGCCTGCAGCAACTGATCAAGCTCCCCAAGAGCCCTCCATGGAAGAGTTGCTTTGCGCTGCTAAAGAGGAAAATGCAAAGTTGCAGGATCTTTACATGCGTGCTTTGGCCGAAGCAGAGAATGCTCGTCGCCGTGCAGAAGAGTCTGTGGAAAAAGCACATAAGTTCGGTGTGGAAAAGTTTGCTAAAAACCTCTTACCGGTGCTTGACAGTCTAGAGAAAGCCCTTGAATTGAGTCAAAACCCGGATGATCCCATGATTCAAGGTGTTCAAGCAACGTATCGTCAATTTGTTCAGGCCATGCAAAAGAGCGGAATGACAGAAATTGATCCGGTCGGCGAAAAGTTCGATCCGACACGTCATCAGGCAATTGCTATGGTTCCAGCTGCGCCAGGGCAGGTGAGTGGTCAGGTGGCTCAGGTTTTCCAACGCGGTTGGCTCATCAGTGATCGAGTTCTTCGCGCTGCAATGGTAAGTGTCGTCCAATAACATATTGGATTTCATAGGAAATTTTTGAGGATGCAATTATTTGTAAGCATTACCCTTGAAAGTTTCAACCTTATCCCCATATTGGGGGTAGAGCGTCGGGAAATGAAATAGTTATTCCCGCCGAAGTAAAGAATTTAGTGTTTTAGAACGAAGGAATTTCAAAATGGCAAAGATTATTGGTATTGACTTGGGTACGACGAATTCTGCCGTAGCCGTCATGGAAGGTGACAAAATTCACGTGATTGAAAACAGCGAAGGCGCTCGTACGACACCGTCCATCGTAGCTTATATGGATAACGGTGAAGTGTTGGTGGGTGCAACCGCCAAGCGTCAGGCTGTGACCAATCCAAAGAATACGTTATTCGCTGTTAAGCGTTTGATTGGCCGTCGTTTTGACGATGCAGAAGTGCAACGTGATATTTCCTTGATGCCGTTCTCGATTACTCGTGCCGAAAACGGTGACGCTTGGGTGAGTGTGCTTGATGGTAAGAAGTTAGCCCCGCAACAAGTTTCCGCTGAAGTGCTCCGTAAGATGAAGCAAACGGCTGAAGACTACTTGGGTGAAACGGTGACTGAAGCTGTGATTACGGTGCCTGCTTACTTTAATGATAGCCAACGCCAAGCCACAAAGGACGCCGGTCGTATTGCTGGTCTTGAAGTCAAGCGTATTATCAACGAACCGACGGCAGCTGCTTTGGCTTTTGGCCTTGATAAAGGCGGCAAAGGCGACAAGAAGATCGCTGTTTATGACTTGGGTGGCGGTACGTTCGATATCTCCATTATTGATTTGGCTGATGTTGACGGTGACAAGCAATTTGAAGTGCTCTCCACCAACGGCGATACGTTCTTGGGTGGTGAAGACTTCGACCAACGCATTGTTGATTATTTAATCAGCGAATTCAAGAAGGACACGGGTGTTGATCTGAGCAAAGATATCATTGCTTTACAACGCTTGAAGGACGCTGCCGAAAAGGCCAAGATCGAGTTGTCCAGCCGTCAGGAAACGGAAGTGAATTTGCCTTACATCACGGCTGACGCTACCGGTCCTAAGCACTTGAATGTGAATTTGACCCGTGCAAAGTTTGAAAACATGGTTGAGGATTTGATCGCTCGCACGATCGAGCCCTGCCGCAAGGCTTTGGCTGATGCCGGTTGCGACAAGAGCGAAATCACCGACGTGATTTTGGTTGGTGGTCAGTCCCGTATGCCTAAGGTTCAGGAAACGGTGCGCGAATTCTTCGGTCAAGAACCGCGTAAAGACGTCAACCCTGATGAAGCAGTGGCTATTGGTGCCGCTATTCAAGGCTCAGTGCTTACCGGTGAACGTCACGATGTGTTGCTTTTGGATGTGACGCCGCTTACGCTCGGTATTGAAACCTTGGGCGGTGTGATGACCTCCATGATTAAGCGTAACACCACTATCCCGACCAAGCACACGCAAGTGTTCTCTACGGCCGAGGATAATCAGCCGGCAGTGACCATTAAGGTTTACCAAGGTGAACGGGAAATGGCTGCTAGCAACAAGCTTTTGGGTGAATTTAACTTGGAAGGCATTGCTCCTGCTCCCCGTGGATTGCCGCAGATTGAAGTGACCTTTGATATTGATGCTAACGGTATCTTGCATGTGTCAGCAAAGGATAAGGCTACAGGCAAAGAAAACAACATCACGATTAAGGCAAGTTCAGGCTTGAGCGAAGAAGAAATTCAACGCATGGTCAACGATGCCGAAGCCAATAAGGCTGAAGACCACAAGCGCTTTGAATTGGCTCAGTCTCGCAACATTGCTGATGCCTCTATCCATCAGGTTCAAAAGACTTTGAAGGATTTAGGTGACAAGGTTGAGGCTTCTGACCGCATGGCTTGCGAAGATGGTATCAAGAAGGTTGAAGAGGCTATCCGTGGTGAAGATAAGGCTGCCATTGATGCCGCAGTAGAACGCTTGATGACCGCTGCTCAAAAGATCGGCGAAAAGCTCAACGCTCAGGCTCAGCAAGCTCAGCAGGCTCAACCGCAGCAAGAAGCCAAGAAGGCTGACGATGATGTGGTTGACGTGGATGCCAAAGAAAAATAATCTGTAAGGATTTGGGGGCTTGAGCCCCCAATCCTGTACTGAACCGGAGTCTCAAAGTGAGGTTCAAGATCGGCAGTATTGGTGACTTCCGGCTTGAACCTATCGCTTTATCGCAAAGGTAGAAAAATAATGAGCGATCGTGATTATTACGAAGTATTGGGTGTTGATAAAAACGCAAGTGCGGCCGACATTAAGAAGGCGTATCGGCGTTTAGCTATGAAATATCACCCCGACCGCAACAATGGGGACAAAGAGGCCGAAGCGAAGTTTAAGGAAGTCGGTGAAGCCTACGAAGTGTTGGGTGATGAGCAAAAGCGTGCTGCTTATGACCGTTTCGGTAAAGCTGGTGTCAATGGCGCTGCAGGCGGTCCGGGAGCTGGCGGTTTTGGCGGTTTCGGTCCCGAAGGCTTCGCTGGCTTTGGCAATATGGGCGACCTGGGTGATATTTTCAGCGAATTTTTTAATCAGGGTATGGGTGGCGGACGCCGCCAGTCACGTACATCGCGTGCTCAGCAAGGTGCTGATTTACGATACGATCTGGAAATAACGCTTGAACAGGCGGCAAAGGGCTACACGGCAGAAATCCGTGTTCCTGTCTGGGAAAAGTGTGACGTGTGCGACGGCACAGGGAGCCGCTCGAAATCTAAGCCTACAACATGTCCGCACTGTAATGGCACAGGCATGGTCTATGCCAAGCAAGGCTTTTTTTCCGTGCAACAAACGTGTCCCTACTGCCACGGGACAGGTACTGTAATTTCTGATCCTTGTCCCAATTGTGATGGCACAGGCTTTAAGAAGGTTATGAAGACCTTGGAAGTGAAGATTCCTGCTGGTATTAATGCCGGCCAACGAGTTCGCTTGCAAGGAAAGGGGCAGCCGGGTAAAAACGGGGGACCGGCCGGTGACTTATATGTAGAAATCAGCATCAAACCCCATGAGATCTTCCAGCGCGATGGAGATGACTTGCATGTTGAACTCCCCATCTCGTTTGTGACAGCTGCTTTAGGCGGTGACGTGGATGTTCCAGTTCTTGACGGAGAAACACGTATCACTATCCCTGAAGGTACGCAAAACGGCAAGATTTTGCGTATTCGCGGTAAGGGTATCAAGAGTCTGCGTTCGGGCTACATGGGCGATCTTTATATCCATGTGTTTGTCGAAACGCCTGTTAATCTGACGCAAAAGCAAAAAGATCTGTTGCGTCAGTTCGGTGAAACACTTTCCAAACACGGCGAAAAGCACTCTCCTAAGCATGAAAGCTTTATGGATAAAATGAAGGATCTTTTTAGTTAAGTGCTTCAATGATCAGGTTATGGCTCCTTATGTTTAGGGAGCCATTTCTTTTTTCTGTAGGCGAGTTGAAAACCGATCAGACCGAATAAAGTTCCGAGTAGAGCGCCTGCAATAACGTCACTCGGATAATGTACAAAAAGGTATAAGCGCGAAAAGCCCATCATGAAGGCTAATATCAGGGCAAAAATGCCAGCCTTTTTATGGCAAAGTATTAAAGCGACAGCTGCGGCAAAAGCTGCTGCCGTATGGCCTGAAGGAAAAGAGTGATCACTTAAGCAGGCTAAAAGCATATCCTCTGGGACATTGATATCGCATGGACGCTCTCTTCCCACCAAGGGTTTGAGAATCAGATTAACAACGACAAAATCGATGGCTAAAGCAATACTGACAGCTAAGCCTGAGCGCCTAAAACCGGAGAGAATTAAAAGCAAAGCTGCTAATGCAATCCAAATTGCGCCAAAATTGCCCAACGATGAGATCAATAGCATCAGATGATCAAACAGATCACTTCGCAGCGATTGTATAAAGTGAAGAACACTCAGTTCCATAAGAAAGCTAAAAAGAAAGCCACTTTTTTAGGATAGCGAAAAAGTGGCTTGATGCAAAACGAATTTTTAGTTTTTCTCGGGTTTTGGAAGAATCCGATCGAGATGTTTTATAAAGAGGATCGCAACGTAGCTGATGATGCAGGTGGCAATGACAAGCTCAAAATGAGCCAGCATTCTCAGCTCCCAGGCATAAAAAGCTCCAATCTCATACTGCCCGACTAAATTGCTCATTTTGTAGAGCGCCGTAGCGCCAATAGCCAAGGGGAAAGTAAAAGCAGCGTAGCCCGGAGAAAAGGGCAGCCTTAGCAACTTAAAAAGCGACAGATAAATCACAACTGTCATAAGAACAGCAATCCCCAGAAGCACTGCACAAAGAAGAGGCGAGGGATCCTTTACTACGGTTAAAAGACCGGCCAACGACAAACTTGCCGGTGCTGCCAAAATGGCAATGGTGGGCTTAGCCGCATCCGGAACTTGAGCATAAAACATGAATCGGTAGATCATCGCCGGCAACATGACAGCGTAAGAGACAATGCCGATTGTGAGCAGAATCTGAGCAAATCCGAACCACTCGGCAGAGGGGCAGGCAACGTCGGCAACGATAATGCCTACAGGAGGAATAAACCAACTCGGAACCATATGTTGCATTTGGCGCTCTTTCAGACGAAACACAATGAAGGCGCACAAAAAGAGAAGATGCACAATAACAGCCGCCAACCAAAGGTACTCGCCAACAGTGGGGAAATAATTTCCAACCGCTTTTGAGACAACCATTGTGGCCATGGCAAATGTTGGGACGATACTGCCTAAGACTGGATGTCTTAAATCAGTAATCAGAGTGTCTACATGGAAAACAAATCGGGTTAAAAGTAGACTCAATAAGATAACGGCAATACCGGCACCGATAAGCTGTCCCCAACCATTTAAGGCAAGGGCATTTTCCATTGACCAGCCAAGACTGGAAATACCCAATGCAAGACCAGCAACGGGTGTTGGGAGAGCGCGAACGCGTTTGATCATAAGACAGTAGAAGGTTTTAATTAAAAGTGGGGCGGATTATATCAGTTAGTCGAATAAACGCATTTGCTCGGTGAGCTCACTGGCCCGAACCTCTAGTTCTGTTTTTGAAACACTTAACCCCAAAAGCCGGATACCGGTAGCTGGGAAACTTACGGCCCCCATTAGTTTTTTAGCCAAAACCCTGATTGTCTCAGCCCGGTCTAAATATTGAGATCCGCTAGAGCTACGGGTAAGGGTTGTAAAGTCAGGAAAACGCACCTTAAGCGTTAAACGTTTGCCTTTAAAGCCGCTGCGGTTGACTCTTTTAACTAATTCTGAAATCACTTCTTCAAGTGCTTCATCAATTGCCTTTCCCCGAATATCTTTACCGAAAGTTTCCTCACAGCCAACAGACTTGCGCTCTCGATGAGTAGTCACTTCTCGGCTATCAATTCCTCTGACAAAATTGTAATAGGTAAGACCTGCTTTTCCGAAGAGCTCAGTCAGCCTTGCCAGGCTCATTGCCCTAAGCTGCGGAGCAGTGTTGATACCCAGCGCGTGCAAACGTTTAGCGGTAGCCGGTCCTACACCCCAGAAGGCTTCAATCGGCAACCGGTCAATAAATTCAATTGCTTGATCAGGATGAATGACACAAAGGCCATCAGGTTTTCGGTAGTCGCTTGCGATCTTGGCTAGAAATTTGTTGTAACTTACACCAGCGCTTGCAATCAGTCCCAGTTCATCTCGAATATCTTTTTTGATTTGTTTAGCAATCTGAAGACCCGTTTGAGCTCCTATCTTGTTATTTGTGACGTCTAAAAAAGCTTCATCAATAGAAACCGGCTCAATGGTATCTGTGTAGCGTTCAAAAATTTCCCGCACTTGGCGCGAAACAGCCTGGTAGTGCTTCATACGGGAGTGAACAAAAATAAGTTGTGGACACAATTCCCGAGCTTTAGCTGAAGGCATGGCCGAATGAACTCCGAATTTTCTTGCTTCATAGCTCGCAGTAGCAACTACGCCACGTGCCCCGGCATGCCCCACCGCAATTGGTTTGCCTCGAAGCGCCGGATGATCGCGTTGTTCAACGGAAGCGTAAAAGGCATCCATATCAACGTGAATGATTTTTCGATAAAGTGTTTCGGTCATAGCAAAGAGCTATTTTAGAGGAATCATTCTTTAGAACGCTCCGAAAATGCATGAAATTTGTTAAAGTGTCAGCCCTTTGTTGATATACGCATTTTGCTTTACTAAGGCAGTTTATGAATAGCTTTACCTTTAACCAGCGTTTGCTTTTGGGACTTACACTTTTTTCAATGTTTTTTGGAGCGGGTAATTTAATTTTTCCTCCGTATTTAGGTTCGCTTGCTGGTGTAGACATGCCCTGGGCCATGGCAGGCTTTGCCATTACAGCTGTGTGCTTTCCGATATTGGGTGTGATGACAGTAGCCCGTTCTGGAGGCTTGATGATGTTGGCCTCCCGTGTGCATCCCCAGTTTGCCTTTATCTTTACGCTGCTTATTTATTTGTCGATTGGTCCCTGCGTGGCGATTCCTCGTACGGCAAGCACTTCGTTTGAAATGGCTCTGGCACCATTATTTGCAGGTAATGATGAGGCTCTATTTCTCGGATTTACGCCTCTTGTTTGTGCGCAGTTTATCTATTCGGTGTTCTTTTTTGCACTTGCTGGTTTGATGGCTTTAAAGCCTGAGAAGCTCACTCAACGTTTGGGCAAGATCACATCTCCTGCGCTCATCATCATGATTGCTCTGTTGTTTGTCGCCTGTGTTTTTAATCCGATTGCCGGCTACGGATTAGTTTTGCCGCCTTATGACATTAATGCCTTCGTTCGTGGATTCCTTGAAGGCTACCAAACAATGGATACGTTAGCAGCGCTTAATTTCGGCTTGATTATTGCTTTAAATATTCAAGCGCTTGGTGTAAACAATACTGAAGGTGTTGTGAAAGAAACGGTGAAGGCTGGGTTAATTGCAGGCTTTTTTCTGATTATGATTTATTTAGCCTTAGCTCACATTGGAGCAACAGTGGGCGGTGCGGGACTTATTACTGAAAATGGAGCCCAAACACTGACTTCTGTTGCCCAAATTCAATTTGGTCCGGCAGGCATTATTCTCTTGGGGATGATCTTTTTTGTGGCTTGCCTTAATACCTGTGTGGGTTTGTTATCTTGCTGCAGCGACTATTTCACAAAAGTATTTCCTGCTTTGTCTTACCGCGGTTGGCTCCTGGTCTTTGTGCTCTGTAGCATGGTGGTTTCCAATGCAGGGCTGACCCTAATTTTAAAATTGTCCATTCCGGTTCTGATGGCTATTTATCCTGTAGCTTTAATGCTGATTATTCTCGGTTTGACTCATCACTTTAATCAACACTACTCTAAAGTGTATCCTTTAACGATCACGCTTACGGCTGTTGTGAGTATTGCCGGAGCGATTAAAGATATCGGCTGGGAAATTCCGATTTTGTCACATTTGCCGTTTTATTCGATTGGACTTGAGTGGATTACACCAGCTTTGATCGGATGGGTGATTGGTATTTTTTACTCTAAGCGTCCGCTGGAGTTTTAACGGAATTTTTGTACTCAGTCGCTATAATGAACGGCTTCTTTTCATAGGAATTTAATGTGCAGCTATTGGAGATTTTCGGCATTGCTGTTGCCTTATCGGTTGATGCCATGGTGGTTGCTCTTTGTTGGGGAGCTGTTCAACCGAAAATTAAAGTTTCTCATGTCCTAAAATTCTCTCTTGTTTTTGGAGGATTTCAGGCATTGATGCCGACCTTGGGTTGGTTGGCTGGAGGTGCTCTCTATAGCTTCATTAACCAATGGGATCACTGGACTGCATTTGCATTATTGGTTTTCGTTTCTTTTTCAATGGTTCGAGAAGCTTTTGAAAAAGATGAAGAGGAGAACGGGCAGTGTGAATGCCGCTCAATGGGATCGGATATTGCTTGGGGAAAGCTTGCCATGTTGGCCGTAGCAACAAGTTTGGATGCACTTGCTGTGGGCTTTTCTTTTGCTATGATCTCAACGCCTATTGCCTTGTCCGCGGTGATTATCGGTGTGGTTTGTGCCATTCTGACAGCACTCTCCATGGTGGCCGCTAGAATGCTATCTGAAAAAGCCGCTCGTCACAGTAAAAAACTTTCTCTGCTCGGAGCGGCAGTTTTATTTTTAATCGGTTTGCGAATTTTGTTTGAGCACGGAGTTTTTGCTTAATATTGTTCAAACATTGCACGCAAAGCTTCTACTTCGCTGATGCCCTTTTTTAAAGCAAGTTGTAAAAGGACTCTGGACTTTACAGCCGAGAGATTCCACGAAGAAATCAGCCCTGCTTCTTCCCATTCGCTTAAACCGTTAAAGACGGGTCCCGTGAAAACTCGTGAACTGCGGATGACACGAACCCCCTGAGCAGAGGCTCGAGCTAGACCGGGCAGTACCTTTTCGGGAATACAACCATTACCCAGACCGGCAAAAACCAATCCTTTGGCTCCGATGGCAACCGCCGCGTCAACGAGTTTGTCATCATCATCGGCGTGAGAGATCAATATGTCGACTCTCGGGAAGGACTCATCTTCTTCAAAGTCTTTGATACTAAAGGGTGTAGCTAAAGTATGGGGACGGAGTGAGTGGTTGAAATACATCACTGCATTATCAATTACAACTCCCAACTCACCGGCATTAAGTCCTGAGAAAGTAGCGACATTAGTTGTGTTGGTCTTGGTGCTGAATCGGGCACTGCCGATGGTGTTATTTAGTACCATCAAGACTCCCAGACCGCGAGACTGTTCATTAATTGCAACTTGGAAAGCATTGTAGAGATTTAAGATGCCATCGGCGGATAAAGCCGTGGCTGGTCTCATTGCACCTGTAATGACGATGGGTTTTTCGGTCTTAAGGATTAAGTGCAGAAAATAAGCAGTTTCTTCCATGGTATCGGTCCCATGGGTGATCACAATCGCATCAACATCTTCACGATCAGCGGCAGCCTGTACGCTTCTTGCTAATTTGAGCCAAATTTCAGAGGTCATCGAACTGGAATCAACGTGGCTAACGGCTTGTTGTTCGAGTTCAATTTTCTCTTTCAGGTCGGGCAGTTGATCTAAAAGAGCATTAATAGAGAGCTGTCCTAGCCGGTAGCCTGTCGTTTGCGTGGATGATTCACCCGAACTCACAATTGTTCCGCCTGTGGACATTAAAACAACTTTCTTTTTTGCCATGGAATTTCCCCATAAGAAAACGTGTTTCGTATTATGCCAAAAGAATATTTCCTCACTACAGGAAAATTTAAAAGTGCTATAGCTAACATTTTGAAAATGCGTTAAAATAGCGCGAATTTTCGTGAAACCCTGCTGGGTTTCGTTTTTTATTGTGGCATTTGCCACGTTTACTTTATAGACACAAGAGGTAAATTAAATGGTCGTTATTCGTCTTGCTCGCGGCGGTTCTAAGAAGCGTCCTTTCTACAACATCGTTGTAACGGATTCCCGTAATCCCCGCGACGGTCGTTTTATCGAACGCTTGGGCTACTACAACCCGATGGCTGCCGGTCAAGCTGTGAAGTTCCAGATCGCTGACGAACGTCTTACGCACTGGATCGGTCAAGGCGCTCAAATGAGTGATACGGTTGCTCGTTTGGTCAAGCAAGCTAAGAAGGCTGCTGCCTAATCGAAAATTCCGCAGACATTGTTTGCGCGAAGGGCGATTCCGATATCGTTACTCTGCGTTGCGGCAAAAAAAGTTTGACTTTCTATCTACACCAAACAAACGGAATTGTGTCTACCGTTTGGGATTGATTGTTTGAGATTTCAGCCGCGAGTATCTAAAACGCAAGGCAAGGATTAATGGAATAGCCCTTTTTCTTACCTGTAAATTTCATGACAAACAATCAGAATCAGGATTTATTGGAAGTCGGACGTACGGCTGGGGCCTACGGTGTTCGCGGCTGGGTGCGTGTTGTTCCTTTGGGCAGACAGGGCGACTTACTTTTTGAATCGGACAAATGGTGGTTCTTGCCTTATCCCAGAAAATTGGGAGTTAAACCTAAACTTCTCACTGTAGCGGAATTAAAGGCGCACGGAAAAGATTACATAGCCCGTTTAACGGAAATTACTTCCCGAGAAGAGGCAATGGCTCTAAAGGGTAGCCTTTTAGTAGACCGCAATGATTTGCCGGAACCCGAAGAGGGGGACTTCTATGATGAAGATCTGATTGGTATGACAGTTAACAATCTTCAGCACCAAAAGCTAGGGGTCGTCTCTGGAGTGACAGATAACGGTGCTCAGGATCTTCTGATTGTTCAGGGTAATGAAGGCCTTTTCTATATCCCGATGGTAGAGGCGTATATTGAGTCAATTGATTTTGATAATTCGGTTGTGACTGTTGATTGGTCACTAGATTGGAATTAGTCAAATATAAAAACGGCTAACTTAAAGTCCGAAATGCAGCTGCATGCATATTAAATGCCCTATAAGTTAGCCGTTAGCCGACGGATTAACTAGAAAAAGCTTAATTATTTCGGAAGATTTTTCTTTTTAAATTCACACAAATCTAAAATAGGGCAGGCAGCGCACTCAGGTTTAGTTGCTTTACAGCAATAGCGGCCGTGCAACAAGAGCCAATGGTGTGAGTCCTTTTTAAATTCAGTCGGGACAAATTTCAGCAATTTCTTTTCGACTTCTTCGGGCGTCTTGCCCGGAGCAAAGCCGGTGCGGTTACTCACTCTGAAAATATGCGTATCGACTGCAATGGTAGGGTGCCCAAAAGCCACATTAAGTACAACATTTGCTGTCTTTCGCCCGACACCAGGCAAGCTCTCCAAAGATTGCCTGTCGTCAGGGACGATCCCGCCGAATTCATCTAACAACTTCTGACTTAAAGCTACGACATGTTTGGCTTTGTTTCTGTAAAGGCCGATTGTCTTAATGTAAGGCGTGAGCCCCTCGACTCCAAGCCTTACGATAGCCTCGGGCGTATTGGCAACAGGGTAAAGTTTACGGGTGGCAAAATTTACGCTTTTATCAGTAGCCTGTGCAGAGAGAACAACGGCAACTAAAAGCTCGAAAGGATTGCTGTACTCGAGCTCACTTTTCGGATTGGGACGGATAGCCGCCAACCGTTTCATGATTTCGTAACGCTTAGTGTTATTCATTTTAATTTTTATTTCTTCACTCTTGACAAGATGTCTGCCAAAAGAGCTTTTTTCCGATCGTTTGCACTTTGAGCATTCAGTTTTGCTTCGCGAAGTAGGAGTCGCTTCTTTTCTCGCTCAAGTTTTTCTCTGTAATGTTTTCTCGCTTGATGAGCGCGCTCCTGTGTCCACTCAAAGGGCGCTTCAATCATCTCAATGCAGTCAACGGGGCAGGCTATTATGCATAAGGCGCAGCCAGTACACCACTCAGAGATTATACCGTGAAGCCGTTTAGGAGCTCCTACAATAGCATTTGTTGGACACACCGCAACGCATTTTCTGCATCCGATACATTGCTCTGGTTTAATTCGCGCCAATTCTAACGGTACTTCGTGGCCGTATTCGGGATCAAGCGGTACAACGGGGTGACCAGTGATGCGAGATAGTGCTTCGATTCCTTTTTGGCCTCCGGGAGCACAGCGGTTAATTGGCGCCTCTCCCATGGCAATGGACCATGCGTAATTTCTGCAACCGTCAAAACCGCATTGTCGGCACTGTGTTTGCGGCAAGACATCATCAATCGCGTCTACTAAATGTTCACTCATAATGTCCACTACCAAAAGTTTTCAGCAACGTAGGTGCCAAGTTTTTGCCCTCTCGGAGCGGTAAAACCACGCTCTTTGAGGACTTTTTTCATAGAGTCAACGAAACCGGGATTACCGCAAATCATTGCTCGAACCCACTGCGGTGTCAGTGTAAATCCCATCTTTTCAAATTCGCCATCAGTAATGGCCTGAGGCACCCGTTTGGTGATTTCACCGCACTTTTGAGGATTATCTTCCCTGGTTGTCGCAACAATAAAACGGAAGTTCACCTCACGGTTTTGCTTCCTAACAGCCTCCATAAACGCGTCCGTGAGGGTGATATCATCACCGCAACGGCCGCAGTGAACAACAACTACGTTATCGAAACGTCGCCAGGGATTGTCTTTCACAATGGATAAAAACGCCGACAAACCGGTGCCCGAAGCAAAACACATGAGGGTGCCGCCTTCTTGAAGTCTTTCAGGTAGCATTAGGCCGTAAGCTGTGTCATCTAGATAAAGTGTATCGCCGGCTTTTTTCTCAAAAAGTTTGGGGCTGAGAGCGCCGTCAATAACTCGGGCCACATAAAAACTGATTTTGCTTTCACTCGGATGGCTCGCAATCGAGTAGGGGCGAAGCAGAAAATCTTCTTCACTTTGCGGGTCCTCTTTGAGCGCTATACCGCATCGAACAAATTGTCCGGGTTGATAGTGAAAGCCTTGGGGCTTTGTGACTGAAAAGAACATCACCCGATCGGAGTGAAGAGACAAGTCTGTAATCGTAACGGCCTGTATTGCCATATTGCGAACCTCCGGAAAAATCAAGCCCGCCCTAAAGTGGACGGGCTTGAGAAACACAACGCCAGGTACTATTCCGTTTTCAGGTACTGACGTTTATTGGGAACACCGTGCCATTTATCAGCATCAGCAGGACGCGGACGCTGACGGGTAATGGAAGGCCACTTTTTCGACAGTTCTGCATTCAGGGCAATAAATTCTTCTTGTCCTTCGGGCACATCATCTTCGTGGAAAATGGCTTCTTCGGGGCATTCTGGCACGCAGACCGCACAGTCAATACATTCATCCGGATCAATAACTAAGAAATTAGGGCCAACGCGGAAGCAATCAACGGGGCAAACGGCTACGCAAGCCGTATCCGTGCAGTTAATGCAAGCGTCGCAAACGACATGAGCCACAGTATTTTCTCCCTACTGAAAGTTTTTATAGATCTGCAAATTTTAACGCAGTTATCCGTGAAAAAGGCTAGACTAATGCCATGATAATCTTCTGCAAAGGCTTTCATTGTGATTATTGAATCATTATTGGACACTGATCTATACAAGTTCACCATGATGCAGTGTGTGCTTCACCAGTTTCCCGGTGCTTCTGTGGAATATCGCTTTCGTTGCAGAAATGAAGGTATTGATTTGCGTCCTTACAGACAGGAAATTGAAGCAGAGGTTGATCATCTTTGCACACTTCGTTTTAATGAAGATGAACTGGAATATTTGAGGTCTTTGCGTTTTATCAAAGATGACTTTGTTGAATTTTTGAGCCTTTTTCAATTAAAGCGCAAATACATCGATATTTCGGAAAAAGACGGGCAGCTTGCTATTACGATTAAAGGACCATGGCTGCATACCATTCTTTTCGAAATCCCTGTGCTTGCCATTGTCAATGAAACTTACTTCAGACATATTGCCCCAAATATTGATAAGACTGAAGGCCGCAGGCGATTAGATGAGAAAATCCGCATGATTGAAAATGAGCCTGATCGTGAGTTGATTTCTATCTCGGACTTTGGCACTCGCAGACGCTTTTCACGAGTCTGGCAGAAAGAAGTGCTTGAAACGCTCAAAATGAGGCTACCTCATGAATTTGCAGGAACGAGTAATGTGCTCTATGCCAAGGAGCTCGGTCTCATTCCGATGGGAACGATGGCTCATGAGTACCTACAAGCCTGTCAGGCTTTGGGCCCCAGGCTTCGTGATTCCCAGACCTATGCTTTTGAAATGTGGGCTAAGGAATATCGGGGTGATTTAGGGATTGCACTTACAGATGTCTACGGCATTGAACCATTTTTAAAAGACTTCGATATGTACTTCTGCAAACTCTTTGATGGGGTCAGGCAGGATTCCGGTGACCCAGAAAGCTGGGGTGAGCGAATGATCGAGCATTACAAGGCTAATCGTTGTGATCCTAGGACGAAGACTTTTATTTTCTCTGACAGTTTGACTTTTGATCGGTTAATTAAGCTTTTCAGACGCTTTAAAGGCAGAGTCAAGCTGGGATTTGGTGTCGGAACCAATCTCACCAATGACCTGGGACCTGAACCGCTTAATATAGTCATTAAGATGGTGCGGGCAAACGGTCAGCCCGTTGCAAAAATTTCCGATACACCAGGAAAAAGTTTGTGTGACGATCCGAGTTATCTAGCGTATTTGAAACAAGTTTTTGGAATGAAACCGTAAAGTTTTAAAAAAAAGATACACAAAGACTTAAACTCTTATACAATCAAAGGATTAACTTAAATCAAAAAAAGCAAAGGAATTAACAAATGATTCAAAAACTGCTTTTGGGGGCGTCTTTGACGGCTTTACCGATGCTAGCCAATGCGGCTGGTCTCAACGGGGCTGAGCTTTCCATCGCTTGGGCCATTCCATTTGCCGGAATTTTGTTGAGCATCGCGCTTTGTCCGATGTTGGTGCCGCATTTTTGGCATAACCACTTCGGTAAGGTTGCAGTAGTTTGGGCGCTTTTGTGTGCCATTCCGCTCTATATGGTCTACGGTACAACAACGGCAACAGGTGCCATTGCTCACGCTATTATCGGTGACTACATTCCGTTTATTATTTTCGTGGGAGCCCTTTTTGTAGTTGCTGGCGGTATTCATATTCGTTCCTCTTTTGAAGGAACCCCTCTCATGAATGCAGCCTTTTTGTTTGTCGGTGCATTGCTGGCCAACGTGATGGGTACGACGGGCGCTGCAATGCTTATCATACGTCCTTTGTTAGAAGCCAATAAAAACCGCCAGTATCGAATGCACACATTCATCTTTTTTATTTTCCTGGTGGCCAATATCGGTGGCAGTCTTACCCCTTTGGGTGACCCTCCTTTGTTCCTGGGCTTTTTGCGCGGTGTTGATTTCTTCTGGACTACAGAGCATTTGTTCCTTCCGATGATGTCGACTGTGCTCTTTTTGCTCTTGATTTATGTCATTCTGGATACGATTGTCTATAAGAAAGAGGATCAAAAGACTATTCACTTTAAAGAAAAGGAACCTTTTAAGATTGAAGGGGCCATCAATATTGTTTTCTTGGCCGGTATCGTGGGTAGCATGCTTTTGTCTGGTTTTTGGAAGTCCGGCATCAGCTTTGAGGTTATGCATGTTCAACTAACGCTCGAATCCATCCTAAGAGACGTATTGTTCCTGACCTTTGCCGGTTTGAGTCTTGCCTTTACGCCAAAGATTGCCCGTGAGAGCAATCAATTTTCTTGGGATCCTATCCTCGAAGTGGCAAAACTCTTTTTCGGAATTTTCTGCTGTATCGTGCCGGTACTTGAAATGCTGCGAGCAGGCCACGACGGTGCGTTTGCTCCGCTAGTGGCTTTAGTAACTAATGCCGACGGCACTTTCAATAACCATATGTTCTTCTGGTTAGCCGGTTCTCTGTCTTCGTTCCTGGATAACGCTCCGACCTACCTTGCCTTCTTTAATTTGGCGGGTGGTGATCCGATGCTACTGATGAATGAAGATTCCCACACCTTGATGGCGATCTCTATGGGTTCTGTATTCATGGGTTCGATGACCTATATTGGTAATGCGCCTAACTTTATGACGATTTCGATCGTTCAGGAACGCGGCGTGAAGATGCCAAGCTTCTTCGGTTATATGATTTGGTCGGTCGGAATCCTGGTACCGACATTCTTCCTGATGAATCTGTTCTTCATCTAGAAAGAAAATCTGAAACGGATGAAAAAGCCTTGGGAGAGTCTCCTGAGGCTTTTTTGTAATACTCAAAAGAGTTTTGAAATGATAAAATCAGCGCAATTTCAATGTGATAACTGATTAACGAAAAGAATTTCTCTTTTATTTTAGTGCTGAATGTCTGAAAACTTAACTTTTGCTTCTTTCGGTCTGCATGACAGCCTCATGCGCGCTATCTCTGATATGGGTTATGAAATACCCACTCCTATTCAAAAACAGGCTATCCCTTTGGTGCTCACAGGCAGCGATGTGATGGGAGCAGCTCAAACAGGAACGGGTAAAACGGCCAGTTTCGGTCTGCCTTTATTGGAGCGGCTGATACCATTGGAGAATACCAGTATGTCACCGGCGAGGCACCCGGTGCGAGCTTTGGTTTTGACGCCGACGAGAGAATTAGCTCTTCAGGTGCATGAAAATTTGCAAAGTTACGCCAAGTACACAGAATTAAGAACAGCTTGCGTATTTGGTGGGGTTGATATTCTTACGCAGCAAGATGCTCTGAGACGGGGAGTTGAAGTATTGGTTGCTACGCCCGGTCGGCTTCTTGATCATGTTGAGCAGCGCAATACCGCTTTGAGTCATGTAGAGATCGTCGTGCTCGATGAGGCCGATCGTATGCTTGACATGGGCTTTTTACCTGATATTTCCAGGATTCTTAAACTGCTGCCCGCAAAAAGACAAAGCCTAATGTTTTCAGCGACCTTTTCGCCTGAAATTAAAAAATTAGCTGCTAATTTTCTCAATCAGCCTAAGCTCGTCGAAGTGGCTAGGGAAAACTCCACGGCAAAAACGATTCAGCAGAAACTTTTCGAAGTGCATGACTCGGAAAAAGTGGATGCCCTTTTGGATTTGCTCGATGATGAAATGTGTGAAGATGCGAAAAATATTTTGGTCTTTGTTAATTCCAAAATTGCTTGCCGTCGTCTTGCACGCACATTAACTCAATACGGCATTGAAGCTGACGCTATTCACGGAGATAAAACTCAGGATGAGCGCACTAAAACGCTCGAAGCATTTAAGCAGGGCAAGGTTCGTGTGCTCGTTGCTACGGACGTAGCTGCCCGTGGTTTGGATATTGCTGACTTACCTGTTGTTATCAATTACGATGTGCCTTTTAATGCCGAAGATTATGTGCATCGTATCGGCCGCACCGGGCGAGCAGGGATGAAGGGTTTGGCTCTGACATTAATGTGTCCCGGGGCAGATGAAAAAAATGTCACAGCGATTGAAACTTTGATTAAAGAGCACTTTAAGCGGATTCGTCTGGATGTTTCTTTGCATAACCGTCCTTCAAGAGGACCGCGAAAAACTTACATTGCACCGCCTGTGACACCAGTAAGTACGGATCCTTTTTTTGATGAGCCCTACGTACCGAGTACGCCTGAGCCTGAAGTAGCAAAAGAGACGGTTTTAAATTCGCAAACAAAGCTAGCAAAGAAAAAGCCTCGGGTGGCTGCGCTCTTAGGCGGTTTCCCAAAACATTAGTCATCTAACTGCCCGCATACTGAATTACCTCAGTATGCGGTCTCTGACAAACCTCGTTGCATTTAAAAACTCCCCTTTTTTGTTTCTAACCCCTACAATCTACTATTGTCAATTAACTGCTGGCCCATTGAGCTTTTCTTCTGCCTCAGGGAAAGGCTTGGGTTTTAAAACGAATAGGCTGGAGTGTCTTATGTCTGAAGAAAAACAAGCCGATAGTCTGCTTGCTCGGCAGATGGCTATTCCTCTGTACGGCGATAAAAAGCTTTTTACTGGTGAAGCGCGTCTGGCCCACGCCGATGGTATGGCTAATATCGTTCGTGGGATTCGAGATGATGAGGAATTAATTTCTGCTTGCTACCTCTTTGCCGTCCATGACTGTCTAAGTAACCCGGAAGAGTGGCTTAAGAGTAATTTCGGAACCGGTGTGGCTGAGTTAGTAACTGAGTTGCATCGTCTGATCGAATTAAACGGCAAGACTCGCCTGATGCCGATTGCCGAAGATGAAAAAGGTGAAGATAAACTCATGCTTAAAGCGCAAGATGCGCTTTTAAGAAAGATGGTTTTGGCAATGTGCCGGGATTTGCGCGTGGTCATTCTGAGACTGTCGAGCCGATTGCAGACTCTGCGCTACTACGCTATGAAAAAAGATGACCCTGAGGGCGCAAAAGCTTACGGGGCAGACACTTTGGCGCTTTATGCGCCGCTTGCTAACCGCTTGGGTATTTGGCAGATTAAGTGGGAGCTTGAAGATCTTTCGCTGCGTTTTACAAAGCCTGAGATTTATAACGATATCGCGCGTCAGCTCGATGAAAGCCGTGAGGCAAGATTGGCGTTTATGCGCGATGCCGTTGATAAAATCAAAGAGATGCTCGCAGAAAAGGGCATTGAAGCAGAGGTTTCAGGCCGTCCGAAACATATTTACTCCATCTACAAAAAGATGGAAAGAAAGCACTTGCGTTTTGACCAGCTCTATGACGTTCGTGCTCTGCGTATTATTGTGCAGACCGTTGAGCAGTGTTATGAGGTGCTCTCCATCGTTCAAGCAAATTTCCCCGGTGTGAGTTCTGAGTACGATGATTACATATCCAACCCGAAGCCCAACGGCTATCGGTCGTTGCACACCGTGATTCTGGATGCAAAAAAGCGTCCAATTGAAATTCAGATTCGTACTCGTGAGATGCATGAGTACAACGAACTCGGTATGGCAGCTCACTGGCGCTACAAGGAAGCCGGTAATTCAGAAAAGAGCACGCAAAGCGCAGAAGACCAAAAAGTAGCTTGGCTGCGGCAGTTGCTTGCTTGGAGCAGTGACGTTAAACCTGAGGGGCCTCAAGGACTTGAGGATGATCATGTCTATGTGCTCACTCCCCAGGGTCGTGTGGTCGAAATGCGAACCGGTGCTACACCGATTGATTTTGCCTATCACTTGCACAGTGAATTGGGTCACCGCTGTCGCGGTGCAAAAGTCAACGGTCAGATGGTGCCGCTTAATTACAAACTAAAGACCGGAGAAACGGTAGAAATTGTTGCAGCCAAAGAAGGAGGTCCGAGCCGTGACTGGCTCAATCCAGAATTAGGTTTTGTGGTAACCAACCGTGCCCGAGGTAAGGTGCGTCAGTGGTTTAACCAAAAAGCTGTCGAAGAAATGGTTAACACTGGACGGGACATGATCGAAAAAGATCTGGCCCGTTTGGGTAAAACTACTTTTAAGCTGGAAGAATTAGCTAAACGCCTGGGGTACGACAGTGTGGAAGACCTCTACGTTGGAGCAGCCAAAGAAGACTTCGGTTTTAAGAGTATCGAAAAAGCACTCAAGCCTCAGGAAGAAGAGAAAAAAGAGATTTTCACATCAAAATCAAAAGCAGAACACGCTAAAAGTCAGGTTTTGGTGGTCGGTGTGGATTCTCTTTTGACTCAGCTTGCTCGGTGCTGTCATCCGGCTCCGCCTGATAAAATCGTCGGTTTTGTCACCCGTGGCCGAGGTGTGACGATTCACCGTGCAGATTGTCCCAATATTCGTCACTTAGATGAAAAGGGTCAGGAACGCCTGATTGAAGTCAGTTGGGGTAACGCAGAAGGTGCGGTTTTCCCGGTTGAGGTTTTGGTTGTCGGGCAGAATTTACCCGGTCTTTTAAAAGACATGAGTGAAATTTTCATGAAAGAAAAGATCGCCATTGTCGGCATGAGTTCGCAAATTGTTAAAGGCGATATGCATTGGCGCTTTAATGTGGAAATTTCTCAAGCAGAATCTCTGAAGCGAACATTGAAAGCTATCCAGGATTTGCCTGGTGTGTATAACGCAAGAAGAACTTAGGACACAATCATGCAAGTCTCCGCGAAACTTTACTCATTTTTTCAGCAGGTGTTGCGCTGTCTGATTTATGTTGGAATCGGTCATACCGCTTTTGAAGTGGTCAGTATTTGGCGCTCGCCTGAAATTTCTGAACTTTGGTACTACGGTTTGGCAGTGCCCGGTCTTTATTATCTTGTCCCCATCCTTGCTTTAACGATTTTTTTAGCAGTTGTGCAAAAAATAACTGATTAAAAATCCTCAACCTTTTTTTTGTGGTCCCAAATTCTTTGTTCAAGAATAGGGACCACTTATTTAGAGTTGAGGATTTTTGTTTTACGCCTCTAGTGCGTCTTAATCAACTTTTTTGTCCGACAGTTTTGGCAAGCAGTGCATCACAACCATTAAAGCCAGTGCGATTAAAGCAACAGCAATGATTAATTGCAGACCGTCAACCATGAAGACAAAGGTACCGGCAGACAGTGCACCGATGATGCGCCACACAGACATACCAAGGGCGGTCATTGTTACGCAGAACATGATCGTCATCGGGATATAAAGCATCCAGCCTTTGCGTCCAGTAGCTTTTAAGAATACGGCCAAGCTCGTGAGCACCAAAGCAGACAACAGTTGGTTAGCCGAGCCGAAAAGCGGCCAAATGCTCATGTAACCAGCTAGACACAGGAGGTAACTTAAAACCAGTGTCAAAATCGTGGCAAAGACAGGATTCGTAAAAAGCTTTTGCACTCCGTTCTTTTCAACACCTTCGGGCGGAGTGAAGAGTTCCTGCAGACTCATACGTCCGATACGGGCAACAGCATCAACGCTTGTCAAGGCCAAGGCTGATACACACATAGTCATAATGCAGGCACTAACATCTGTGGGCAAACCGAAAATATCGGTTAGGAAGGATGCAATAGAGTTAGAGAAAAGTTGGAAGGGGGTGCCAGAGGGTAAAACACCGTCAGTGGCGGCAGCGCATACAACGATCAATGCAACAACACCTAAAACAGTTTCCACACACATGGAACCGTAGCCCACCAAACGCATATCTTTTTCGTTGGCAATCATCTTGGAAGACGTGCCCGAGGAAACAAGACTATGGAAACCGGAAACAGCACCACAGGCAATTGTGACAAAGAGCATCGGGAAAAGATCAAGTCCTTTGACTTCAAAACCGACAAACGCAGGCATATTGATATCAGGGTTCTTGATGAATACACCGATTACACCGCCTAAAATCATGCCGATTAACAGGAACATGCTCAAGTAATCGCGCGGCTGTTTCAACAACCACATAGGCATTACAGCAGCACAGAAAAGATAAGCGAAAACCACATAGCGCCAGGTGACGGCATCCGCGTAGATGGGGTTGGCAATGCCGATCCAGAGCATAGCGACCATCAGTACAATGCCGACGACCAACTGTTCAGTTCCAGAGGGTTTCCTGTACTTGAGGTATAAACCAAAAGCAACAGCCACAAACATATAAAGAATCGAAATTGAGGCTGCAGCGGCATTTGGCATGATTTCTGCCCCTTGAGCTGTAAAGCCGTTAAAGGTATTGGCAACGATGTCGCAGAAAGCAGAGATAACCAATAATGTAAAGAGCCAGCAAAAAAGCAGGAAAAGCTGACGCCCAGTGCGGCCGATGTATTGTTCGATCATCATGCCCATGGACTTGCCGCCGTTTTTCACAGAAGCATAAAGGGCTGTGAAGTCTTGGACAGCACCAAAAAAGATGCAGCCGAAAATCATCCAAAGGGTGGCAGGTAACCAGCCGAACATAGCAGCAATAATCGGGCCAGTGACAGGGCCTGCACCTGTGATGGACGTAAATTGGTGAGAAAACACCGTCCATTTACTAGTCGGCACATAGTCATTGCCATCATTTTTTGTCTGAGCGGGCGTTTTAGCATTGGGGTCCACACCCCAAGTCTTCTCCAGCCACCGTGCATAGAAACGGTAACCGACAAAGAGCGCCACGATCGTACAAGCCATTAAGATTAAGCCGTTCATGGTGTTTTAGTCCTATCGATTAAAAAAGTTGAAATAAAAATTACGTATACAAAAAGGCCGCCTATCCGTCGGCCCGATTTATCGGGCTCAGATCAGGCGGCCTGATAAATCGGGAAGTATCAAATTCGCAATCGAATGACTTCAGCCAGATTTTTCACGCCTTGTCTAATTCGTTCTGGATCAACAGTCACGAATGAAAGTCGAAAGTGATTCTTTTGAACTTCAGAGCCTGCATAAAAGGCTTCGCCCGGAACGTAAGCTACATTGTGAGCCAATGCATCACGGGCCATTTCCGTTGCATCAATGTGTTCAGGCAGTGTTACCCAGATAAACATACCTGCTGTTGGATGTGTCCAAGTCACGCCTTCCGGCATATATTCTTTTAATGCATCAAGCATTGCATTGGCATGAGTCTTGTAGCGAGCACGCACACTTGGGAGGTGGTGCACCAGAAGATCTTCGCTAAATACTTGAGCCGAAATCAATTGAGTGAAGGTGGAAGTATGAAGATCCATAGCCTGCTTAAGTTGGGCTACCTTATCAAGTACAGCTGCCGGAGCAATGATGTAGCCCAAACGGAAGCCCGGGGCAAGAATCTTGGAAAGCGTTCCTAAACGAATAACTCGTTCAGGTGCCCACTTTCGCAAAGAGGCCGGAGGTTGCTGGTCGTACCAAAGTTCTCCGTACGGGTCATCTTCTACAAGAAGCATGTCAAATTCGCGTGCCTTTTCGCACAAAAGTTTGCGTCGTTCTTCTGAAATCGTAAGGCCAGTCGGATTGCTGGCAGTCGGCATCACGTAGGCAAATTTGGCACCGCGGCAGACTTCTTCGGTAAATGCTGCAGGATTGAGGCCCTCGGTATCGCAAGGCAAGCTCACATAGCACGGATCACAAAGGTCAAAAGCTTGCAAAGCACCCATGTAGGTGGGAGATTCAACTAAAACTTTGTCGCCTTTATCAAGAAAAATACGGGCAATTAAATCCAAGGCCTGTTGGCTACCCGAGACAATCTGAACCTGCTCATATTCTGTTGGGATGCCTTTTTGAGTTTCTCGACGGGCAATTTCACGGCGAAGTGCAATTTCACCTTCGACCATAGAGTATTGCAAGGCATGCTTACCTTCTTTAGCGATAACGGTCTGACAGGCTTTTGCAATTTCCTCGAGTGGGAAACCTTCCGGAGAAGGCAGGCCGCCAGCAAAAGAAATGACGCCGGCAGGTAGCTTCAATAAGTCACGAATTACTGAACTGGTAGGTTTGGAGGCGAGCGCCGACCAACGCGGCGTCGGTTCCTGCACTGTAGACATTTACAACTCCTTTCTGACTGTTTTTTTACATTGTCTCAAATTGTCGATAAATGTTTATAAGGCAAATTCCTTAACTTCTTTGTTAAGTTGTACGCAAATAAGTTGCTCTACCTAGTTTTTTGTTATAAAAAAGGCTTTTTCTAGATAAAAATACTTAACTGGTTGAAACTAAAAGAAAAGCCGCCGAACCTTGATGGAAACGGCGGCTTAGGGACGTAAAAGTTGAAACGCTTAAATCAAAAGATCAGCCAAACGTTTTTGTTTTGGTTCAGCATGACGCTTTTCAAAGGTATCCGTCCAACGTGCGACTTGTTTTCTTACCTGATTGGGAGCTGTTGCGCCGACATGATCGCGGGCGGCAATACTTGCTTCCAATTTGAGCGCTTTCTCATAGACATCTTCTTCGATCAAATCACTGAAGCCTTTGAGTTCTTCAAGAGTAAGTTCAGCTAAATCGCAGCCTCTTTCACTGGCAAGCTTAACAACAGAGCCCACTACATCATGAGCTTCGCGGAAGGGTAGGCCCTTCTTCGTGAGATAGTCGGCTAAGTCGGTCGCTGTGGGGTAACCGGCCTGAGCAGCTTTTTTCATTTCTTCACGATTGGGGGTGACACCGGGCATCATTTCAATGAACGCACGCAACGTATCCTTGACGGTATCGATTGCGTCAAAAACTGGTTCCTTATCTTCCTGGGTATCTTTTGCGTAAGCCAACGGCAAACCTTTCATTAAAACCGTCAGGCTGATGAGATCGCCTGCTACGCGGCCAGCTTTACCACGGGCAGTTTCTGCCACGTCAGGATTTTTCTTTTGAGGCATGATGGAAGAGCCCGTTGTGAAACGATCGGGCAACATCATGAATTTAAAGCGTTGGCTCATCCAGTAGATTAACTCTTCGGACAAACGTGAAATGTGCATCATGATCAAGGAGGCTGCAGCTGTGAATTCAATACAGAAATCTCGGTCACTTACAGCATCAAGTGAATTTTGCATGACTGCTTCAAATCCGAGGAGCTGAGCAGAGTAGTTGCGATCAATCGGATAGGTTGTCCCTGCTAAAGCAGCAGCACCCAGGGGCGATTGATTAACACGGCGGCGAAGATCAACTAAGCGAGTTCTGTCACGTTCGAACATTTCAACGTAAGCAAGAAGGTGATGACCGAGTGTGACAGGTTGAGCGACTTGCATGTGCGTAAAGCCCGGCATAATGGTGTCGGTTTCATTGGCAGCTAAATGAACGAGCACCTCTTGAAGCTCGCTCACCAAATCGGTGATCGTATCAATTTCTTCACGCATATAAAGACGCATGTCAGTGGCGACCTGGTCGTTTCTCGAACGACCCGTATGCAAGCGCTTACCGGCATCACCGACGAGCTGGGTGAGACGTGCTTCAATATTTAAGTGCACATCTTCGAGTTCAAGCTTCCATTCAAATTGACCTGAACGGATTTCTTCGATGATTTGTTTCATACCGCGCTTGATGTCGGCTAAATCTTCGTCGTGAAGTACGCCACACTTATTCATCATGGTCGCGTGCGCGATGGAACCAGCGATATCAGCCAGAGCCATACGCTTATCAAAATCAACGCTAGCGGTGTAGCGCAAGACAAAATCAGCGACCGGTTCGGAAAAACGGCCCGACCATGCCTTTTTCTTTTGTGCCAAAGGGTCTAAATGTTCTGTAGCAACAGTAGTCATTTCTTACTAACCTTTTAAAAAATGGTTGTTAGGCATTGTACGCAATTCGATGATGATATTGATCCTATGAAGCATTGTTTTTTGAGATTTCTAATTAAAAATACTAAGAAAATCAATTAATTAGAGCGAATTTTGTCGACAAAATAAACTGATAAATAAAATAACTGAACGTTAATGTCGAAAAATGAAAAAATAGATGATCAGATGATTTTTCTCAGCTCTTTTTAAGAATAACGTGACAAAATCGCCCCGTCAGATATTTAGATGATAGGTAAGAGGTTATGTCAGACGTCATTACGATTGCTACTAGAGAAAGTCCTTTGGCTCTTTGGCAGGCTGAGCATGTTCAGGCTCTACTGCGCGAGCGTTATCCTGAAAAAAAGGTCGAATTATTGGGTATGACCACTCAGGGCGATCAGATCCTAGATAAAACACTTTCTAAGATCGGCGGAAAAGGTCTTTTTGTTAAAGAACTCGAAATTGCTATGCAAAAGAAGTTGGCTCATTTGGCCGTTCATTCTTTAAAGGATGTGCCGATGGAGTTACCGGAAGGCTTTGTGCTTGCCTCAGTGAGTCAGCGTGAAGATCCCAGGGATGCATTTGTCAGTAACCGCTATGAGTCACTTGAAAGCATGCCAGCCGGCAGTGTTGTCGGAACGGCGAGTTTGCGTCGTGAGTTGATGCTTCGCTCAAGATTTCCTCACCTGAAGGTTAAACCAGTCAGAGGGAATGTCGGAACGCGTTTGAAAAAGTTAGACAGCGGTGAGTACGATGCTCTCGTCATGGCTAGTGCCGGGTTTAAGCGTTTGGGCTTGAAAGACCGTATTCGGGAAATCATCAGTGATGATGTGTCATTGCCTAGCCCCGGGCAGGGAGCTTTGGGTATTGAATGCCTGCAAAGCGATCTGGATACGCAGCAGGCAGTAGCGTTTATCAATGATGAAAAAACTCGTGCCTGTTGTTTAGCCGAACGGGCGGTAAGCCGCGCTTTGGGCGGTTCGTGCCAGGTACCTCTAGCTGCTTATGCCACAATTGAAGACTCGGTTATGAGACTGCGGGCTTTGGTCGGTGACCACACGACAGGAGAAAGCGTTTCGACTGAGGTAAGAGGCGATTGGCAAACATACGAACAATTGGCTCAAAAAGCGGTTGAAGATCTTTTAAAACAGGGTGCTCGGAGCTATATTGAAAAATTATTGAGTAAATAGTCGACTTTGTGGTTCAAAATGATTCATTATCGAAAACCGATTATTTTGATGAGGCCTGGGGCTTCCAATGAGCGTTTGGCCGAAAGGCTCAACAAACTTGGAATGAATATCTGGAAGTGGCCGGCCTTTACTATTCTTCCGCCAGTTGATCCGGAGCGAATAAGAGAAAAACTCTCTGACTTAAATAGCTTCGATATGGTTTTGTTGGCCAGTCCTGCAGCTGTGGCCGCAAGTGCCGTTTATGTGAAAAAGTGGCCCGAACATATTACGTTAGCTACGATCGGTTCGGGAACCGCAAGAGTCATACGTGCTGCTTGGGGTGCGGACACGCCTGTGTTGTATCCTGAGGGAGAGACTTTTGAGTCGGGCTCAGAGCATTTATTTGAGCTTTTAAAAGCGCGAGGCTTTCCGGCCCGCGTTTTGATCGTCAGAGGGCAAGTCGGCCGCGAATGGCTCCGTGAACAGCTTTTGGCTCATGGAACAGACGTTGAAGTGTTGCCCGCTTACCAAAGGGCTCCTTTGGAACTTTCTACGAGTGAACTCGATAAGTTGCAGTCTTCAATTTCTGGACCGGCTCCGATTGTGTATTTAACGAGCAGTGATGCTGTGGGCGTTTTGCTTCATGCAGTTAAGACCGTCCCCGGTGCTCTGGAGTGGCTTCAGAAAGGATTTGTGCTTACTATTCACCCGAGACCCAAAGCTCAGCTCGAAGAGGTTGGATTTCGCAACGTTGCTTTGGTTTCGGCCAAAGATGAAAAGGTGCAGCAGGCGATTGAAAAGCTTCTTGAGATCGTCTGAAGCCTTGTTTACAATGAATCCGATGAGTTGGCGTGCGCTCTTTTTGAGCGCACGTGTTTTTAAAATTTAAACAGAGGAATTAAGAATGTCCGCTTGGATTTTAGGTCATAAAAACCCTGACAGCGACAGCATTATTTCGGCTATCGCCTGCGCAGATTTGTATCGTCAAAGAGGGCTTGATGTGGTGGCGGTTGCCCAAGGTAAGCCTGCTCCTGAAACGGCTTTTATTTTGGATCGCTTCGGCTTGACAGCACCTGAAGTGGTATCAAGCGTAGCCGGTCAAGACCTATATCTTGTTGACTTCTCTGATAAGGCCCAGGCTCCTGCTGACATTGATCAGTGCAACTTAAAGGGCATTGTGGATCACCATAAATTGGGAGATATTACGAGCTCTTCTCCCATTGAAGCAGTCATTATGCCAGTCGGTTGTACCTGTACGATTTTAAAGCGCATGTATGACTACCTTGGACTCACAGTTCCGGCCTGTGTTGCCGGTGCAATGCTTTGCGCTATTTTGTCCGATACGGTCATCTTCAAGTCTCCGACCTGTACGCCTGCCGATAAGCAAGCTGCAGAGCAATTGGCTTGTATCGCTGGTGTTGCCGATATTCAGGCCCTCGGTATGGAACTCTTTACGGCTAAGAGTGCAGTCAAGGGTGTGGCTCCTCGTGATCTGATTTTCCGCGACTTTAAAGATTTCAACATGGGAGGCACAAAGGTCGGTGTTGGTCAGCTTGAGTTAGTTTCTCTGGACTTAGTTGCTGATATGAAGGCAGACATTGAAGCCGAATTGGCTCGTGTGAAGTCTGAAGAAGGCCGCCACACAGCTTTATTGCTTCTTACTGACATTATGAAGGAAGGCTCAGAGTTATTGATGGCTTCTGATGAACCGCAAAAAATTGCTGTTGCTTTTGGCAAAGATCCGGCCTTGCTGGCTCAGGGCAATTTGTGGCTCGAAGGCGTGATGAGCCGCAAGAAGCAAGTTGTTCCGGCACTTGAAGCCGCTTTCCGCTAAAGTCAATTATGATTTAAAGTTCAAGGCCGGGAACGCATCTGAGCACTCCCGGCCTTTTTTCGAGACAGCTTATGATTTACGTTCATGCTTACCCATTTCGCGTAGATGATCCGGAGCGCAATGTCCGGACTATCACTGCTTTAGCTCGAGACAAAAATTTGTCGGAGGGCGATGTCCTGATTTTTCCTTTTCAGGCTCTCACGGGTACAGTTCAGGACTACTGGTCGATGCGGCCGGAGAATAAACAAAGAAATGAATATTGGCTCAATAAATTGGCGGTCTCGCTCAAAAATTTTCATACGAAAGTGATATTGCCAGCGGTTTTGAGTGAGGGTCTGGGCGTTTTCTGTATTGAAAAAGGAAAGATAGAATCGTTGGATTTTGAATGGATTAGTGGTGGCATAGCTGTCAGGCAGGAAAATAGCCGTTTGAATTATGACCTCAATTTCAGAGCGGCTTGTGTGGGGGAAGCATTTCAAGCAAGCAATTCACCGAACCTGATTGTGGTCGATGGTCAGGGCTTTATGGATTCAAAAGTTTGGCTTGGACAATGTCGAGTCGTAAAAAACGGACGTACCAAGGCTAACTACATGGCTTATCCTCATGCTTTTACCCCTGAAGAAGGCTGCGTATCGTGGCTTGATGAATGTCATGAGCGCTTTGCAGCAATGCAAATGGCATTGACCCTGTACGTCAAACGAGGTGGGTTTGAAAAAATTTCTTTAGGCCTCTCGGGAGGCTTAGATAGTGCTGTCGTTGCTGCGCTTGCTGTGAGTGTAGTGGGAGCCGAAAACGTCAATGCCTATATTCTACCTTCACGTTTTACGAGTACAGAGAGTTTTGAGGATGCTGCAGCGCTTGCTAAGAATTTGGGTTTGAAACTGCGAGAATTGCCCATCATGCCGGCTGTTGATATGCTGGCTGAAACAGCCTCACGCTACGTTCCTTATTGGGGTGATAAAGGACTAATGCAGGAAAATCTTCAGGCTCGCGTCCGAGGCCTGCTTTTGATGTCACTCAGTAACGCCGATCACTCTTTAGTGTTAAATACCGGAAATAAAAGTGAGCTTTCAGTCGGCTACTGCACCTTGTATGGCGATATGGTCGGTGGCTTAGCGCCTCTGGCTGACATTTACAAGTCAGATCTGTACAGAATGTGTTACAGCGTTGAATATCTCTCGAGAGTAATTCCGAAAAATATTCTGACAAAAGCACCCACAGCTGAATTGAGGGACAATCAAAAGGACGAAGATTCGTTGCCGCCATATGAAAAACTCGATGCCGTTCTCAAGGATTTGTTTGAGGGGCAGATGGATGGTAAAAGACTTCGTAAGAAATATGGTTCGGATTTGGCTATTCGTGTAATTAAATTAGTAAAAGGGGCCCGCTTTAAACATATTCAGGCTCCGATGGGGGTTCAACTTTCAAGCTGTCCGGTAAAAGGCCTCAGCCAAGCATTCTATGAAGGTCTTTTGCCCAAACAGTTTTAATCAACTAAGATAAAAAGATTTTAGGCAGAAAGGAGAGATCGTGAAACAGGTTGTCGCCATTATCAAGCCATTTAAATTGGATGATGTTCGTGAAGCTTTGTCGGATGTGGGTGTGCAGGGACTCACCGTCACGGAGGTAAAAGGTTTTGGCCGTCAAAAGGGACACTCGGAACTCTACCGTGGTGCAGAATATATGGTCGACTTTTTACCCAAAGTAAAAGTTGAAGCGGTGATGAGTGAAGACTTGGTTGATCAGGCTGTTGAAGCGATTTTAAAGGCAGCAAGAACCGGCAAAGTGGGTGATGGGAAAATTTTTGTTTTTGATGTGGAGCAGGTCATCAGAATCAGAACAGGAGAGACAGACGAAGCGGCAGTCTGATTTAGGATCAAAATAAGATCTTAGTTTCATCTATAAAAATTAACATGGCGGTTTCTTTGATTTAAATCATTGAAAACCGCCTTTTGTTTTTAGTAAACTCCTGAGGACTGTCGAGCAGTTTTTTTGGGTTCTTACGATAGCAACGGGTTTGTTAGAAGATGATGGGTACTAAGGCATTAAAGGGCGATTCGACAGTAGCCAGAAATGTTTTTTCACAGTCAGAGGCTTTTTCAAACCGTCGCGTCATTTTGTTGAAAGGGTTTGAAAATGTCCAACTATACTGTCTCTTTACTTCAGGCTTCTTTTTATAGCACACCTATTATTTCACGTTGTTTGATTCACCCGGTTGACGTTCAAAAGAAAAGTCCGGATGCAAGATCGTGGAAAGCCGTCAATGATGAAATCTTGTCTCAAGTTCCTTCTAAATCCCTTTTATCTTTGACCGTTAAGGATTTGACCCGACAGCTCAATTTGCTTGCTATGCAACACATTAACGGCTGGGTTTTCAATGCTCAAAGAGCGATGCTCGTTAAAAATCAACTGCAAAACACATCGCGCCGTTATAAGACAATACGTAATGGGGTTTTTGCTGATGAATTAAAGTCTGTGATTACATCGCTTTTTAGCCGCAACCCGCGCTTTCAGGCTAGATTAAGTGAAAAGGATTCTCTTGAAGAAGCAGTCGAAGAGGTCACCGGGAGAGCTTTAAGTCACTGCCGTTTCACTTGGGAGATGAGTCTTTTTACGTTGCTAGACAAACGTTCATTCGGTATCAGATTGATGGTTCTGATGTTTGATGAACTCTACCGTTTGCTTGAATCCCAAAACACAGACGGACATATGATGCTGTCGAGAAAATTTACTCAATTTGATCGTTTGGCAGACAGACTGGGACAGTTTGCCGGTTTGGATCCTCGGTTTGACCAAGCCATTGCTGACTATACGCAATCTTTGAGATGTTTACCCAATGACGGTTCGGCCCTCTATGAAGGGGGTCTTAAGGAATTTTGGCAGGAACTCACTCGTTTAGGCGATTATTTAAAAAATGAATTGCAAAGTGACTTCTATGAGCAACCTACGATCACGAATGACTTCAACGAGGATTCTTTGTATTGGGATGTTGATGCCGACAACACAATTGATGATCTGATTGTTTGGGAACAGTGTGATATTGATACGGGCGTTTCAATTACTTCAATAAATGATTTAGATCAGAATAATTTTTTAAATTCAGATCCGTTCAACATTTGAGAAAAGGCTCAAAAATCGATACCATAGTGAACTGATTTTTGTCAAAAGAGGCTGAGATGGATTTTAAAGTTCGATTGATGAAGATGGATCGCCTCATCAGTGAAAAGGGCGTGGTGACTTTTGAAGAATTACAGAGAGCAACCGGAGCGGCTCCGGCTACTGTAAAGCGTGATATTCGATATATGCGCGAAGAACTTAAGGCCCCGATTATTTTTTCCAGAATTCGGGGAGGATATCTTTTTGCAAAAAACCGAGCAGAAGCCAAGCGAGATGACTTCTATGACCGCAAGTCCATGTGGTTTACTCCAGATGAGCTCTACTGCATGGTCAAGACGCTCGATGATTTTTCTGAGTTAGAGAAAAATCGAAAAGGCTATCTCACAAAAGACTTGAGACAGATGGCCTCTCGAATTCGCTCCAGCATGTTTGAAGAACAGGCAAATGCCGATGAGCTTTTAAAGCGCGTTCAAATTCATGAAGCAAAGAGAAAGCCAATTGTAAGTGATACTTTTGAGGTGATTGGTCAGGCACTCGTACATCGTCAACGGGTTCGCATTGTTTACTATTCCGAAAGCAAAAAAGAAGAAACCCGCCGCGTTGTCAGTCCCATGCGTTTGAATTATTACCGCAACCGTTGGTATTTGGATGCTTGGTGTCATGAAAGAGGTGCTCTGAGAAGCTTTAACATCGAAAACATCCGATATGCCGACATTATGCAGATGGGTGTGAAGATTGTGCCGATGAAAACGGTTGAAGCTGAGCTTGATCGATACTACGGAATGTACCGATCTGGAGAGCTTCAATGGGCGCGCATTCGCTTTGCCGGATCTGCTTCAAAAATCGCCAGTCAAATCATCTGGCACCCCGATCAAATGGAGCTTTGGCTCAAGGACGATCTCTATGAGCTCACAATTCCTTACTCAGGCAACAGTCCTGAGCTAGTCGGAGATATTTTGCGATACGGGCCTGCAGCCAAAGTTGTAGAACCAGAAAGTCTGAAAAATCAGGTTCGTGAAGCTTTGCAAGCTTCTTTGAAAAATTACGATAAGTGATGGGTAGGTAAAGTGGCTTTGCATCGTTCTTACCATTATCGGCATAAACCCAGAGAGACGCATACGCGTGCTCAAACTCAAAAAACAAGCCCAGAGCAGGTTGCCGAAGAAATTTTCTTTTGCGGCGATCCGCACGGCTCCTTTGATCATATCCTTCAGGCGGCAAAAGAACACCGTCCGAAAGCTATGGTGATTTTGGGTGACCTGCAGCCGCCAGCTCCTTTGCATGAAGTTTTGGCGGATATTTTAAGTTTTGTTGATGTATGGTGGATTCCCGGCAATCACGACACGGATAATGATCTTTTTTATGATCGTCTCTGGAGAAGTGAACTCGCAGGTCATAACCTACATGGCCGTGTGGCATTGGTAAACGGAATTCGAATTGCTGGTTTGGGTGGAGTTTTCCGCGGTCAAATTTGGATGCCGCCTCAGGCCCCCAACTACATGTCTGCCGGTGCATTTATCCGTCGTATCGGCCGCGGTAATATGTGGAGGGGAGGACTGCCAAGACGCCATCGTACCTCCATCTTTCCTTCTACCTACGACAATCTCATGGAGCACAAAGCCGATGTGCTGGTGACCCATGAGGCGCCGGGGTGTCATCGAAAGGGATTTTTGGCAATTGATCAATTAGCTAAAAAACTGCAGGTGAAATATCTCTTTCACGGTCACCAGCACGAGGATAGACATTATCCGACCTACTACGGATTTACGCCCCGGGGAGTCGGCTATCGAGGCATAGTCAATTTGAAAGGTGATGATATTGTTGCTGCGCAGATTGATCCCCGTGAGGCTATGGAATTTGCCGAACAGGCCCAATCGCTTGAGCGTTTTGAAAGAGCTATGTTTAAGCGCTTAGGCTAATGCCTAAGCGCTCAGTCTCAAAACTTCTTTTTACTGCTAGGGAAAGACTTTGGATGATCGCGCCTCGGAGCAGGTTTTGTGCGCTTCACTGACGGAGAGATATTGGGCTTAATCTCCGGAGCTTTGTTGCTTATTTCTTTATCGTCAAATTTCGGCATGGCAAACGTAATCGAGACATCTTTGGCGATGCGCTTGCGTGCCTTCTGAGACAGCCAAGTTTTGATCATGGCAACGCCCACAGCTAAAAGCACAGGTCCAAGAATGAGTCCAAGGAACCCGAATGCGATCACGCCACCGAATACTCCGAGGAAAACCAGAGAAAGTGGCAGAGACGAACCTCTGGCAATAAGTAAAGGTTTTAAGAAGTTATCTACGCTGGCCACAGCCAATGTGCCCCAGGCAATCATAAAGAGCGCAAGGCCGATTTCATTTTGAGCATAAAGCCAGATTGCAACCGGTCCCCATACAAGGGGAGGTCCGATCGGAACAACTGACAAAATAAAGACTGCTACGGATAAAAGTAATGTTCCAGGAGCGCCTACGATAATAAAACCGACGCAGGCAACAAGACTTTGACCCGCTGCTGTGCCGACTATGCCATAAACAACACTGCGGGTTGTGTTAACCAGAATGTGTGAGAGCTCGTGGCTGAGTTCGCCGGAGACTTTTTCTAAAAAGTCATTGCCTTTGCTTGCCAGCCATTCTCCGTCTCGATAAAAGAAAAAAGCGATAAAAGCAACGAGAGCCATCTGAACAAGTCCATTGCCGAGTGCCCAGGCAATCGTGAGGACTTCTCGTGTTATCGGGTCAATCATTTTGCCCATGTAATCGGCTAGCGCTTGAGGTTGGAAAACAATCGCAAACTGACTGTATAACCACGAACCTATTAAAGGAATCTCCCGTAAACCCTCTGGAGCACTGATTGTGCGGATGTATTCGGTTAAACCTGAAATTGCACTGGGTAGCTGCTGAGCAATGGCAGCTGATAAAAACATGGTCGGAATGATCAGGCAGACTACAAGCAAAGTTACCATAAGAAACGCTGCGACTGTCGGTCGATTACCCAAACCATTTTTAAATCGCTTAAATAATGGCCAACTGACGACAGTGACAATGGCGGCAATGATGATGGCTGTCAAGAAAGGCTTAACAACAAAAAAACACCCCAGAGCAATAGCCGATCCAAATAAGATACGTATTAGGATGTCAATGCGTTCTCTTAAGTTAACCATTTGTTTATGAATAAAAATGAAGCAACAACACAGCCACTAGTCTAAACGAAAATAACTTTGAGCGTACGAATAAGAGCCTGAACCGTTAAAATTTTTAAAAATATTTTTTTGATGGAGAAAATCAAATGCCGACAATTACCGAAGAAATGATTAAACGCGTAAAAGAAGTGAAGACATCAAGTGAACGGGTCTTTGACGGAAACTTTCTCCATGTTGACAGAGATAGTGTGACGACAGCATCAGGATTGAGTCGTACACGAGAATACATTCGTCATCCAGGGGCCTCGGTTATTATTGCTTTATTCGAAGATCAAACGGTGTTACTTGAGTTTCAGTGGCGTCAGCCCTGCGAAAAAGCATTTTGGGAACTGCCGGCGGGCAAGCTTGACCCTAATGAAATGCCTGCAATATGCGCTAAGCGCGAACTCGAAGAAGAAACGGGGTTTCGGGCGAGCGAATGGCTTTATTTAGGAAAAATTCACAACGCCATCGGTTACTCTAACGAACACCTAGAATTTTTCTTAGCCAAGAGTTTAAAAACCGGAACCCGTCACTTAGATGAAGGTGAGTGTCTGGATGTATTTAGAGTGCCTTTTGAGGAACTAAGACAGATGGTTCTTAACGGTGAAATAACTGATGTGAAAACCATTGTGGGGATTTATTGGCTTGAAAAGTATCTGGAAGGTAAGATGGTTGCAACACCTTGTTAACCCTCGACAAAATCAGGCTATTTGTCGACTATGGAAGAGTTTGAGATGGCTCAAACTTTTGCCTGTTCACTTGACATGATTTTCAATAAACTGAGCCGAAGGGCCGCACTTTTATGAGTCGGTAAGTGTTTGAATAAAAATTTTATGACGAGGAACTATGTCTGAGACCATTTTGCAAAAAGTACCGGTCGGTGAAAAAGTGGGTATTGCTTTTTCCGGCGGTTTGGATACGTCTGCAGCTTTGCGCTGGATGAAAAATAAGGGTGCATTGCCTTATGCCTACACGGCTAACCTCGGCCAGCCCGATGAAGACGACTATGAAGCAATTCCCCGTCGTGCCATGACCTATGGTGCAGAAAAAGCCCGTCTTGTTGAATGCCGCCCGCAACTGGTTGCTGAAGGCATTGCTGCTATTCAGTCTGGCGCTTTCCATGTCACGACTGCCGGTCAGACGTACTTCAATACGACTCCGTTGGGTCGTGCCGTGACCGGTACAATGCTCGTGAACGCTATGCGTGAGGACGGCGTTCATATTTGGGGTGACGGCTCTACCTATAAAGGTAACGATATTGAGCGCTTCTATCGTTACGGTCTGTTGGCTAACCCTGAATTAAAGATTTACAAGCCCTGGCTTGACCGTGACTTTATTAACGAGCTGGGTGGACGCGCAGAAATGAGCGCGTTTTTGAAGGCCGAAGGCTTTGACTATCGTATGTCAGCCGAAAAAGCCTACTCCACAGACTCTAACCTTTTGGGTGCCACCCACGAAGCAAAACACTTGGAGAGCTTACAAACAAGCATGAAGATTGTTAAGCCGATCATGGGTGTGGCTTTCTGGGATCCGGCTGTTGTGATTGAACCGGAAGTCGTCACGGTCACTTTTGAAGAAGGTGTGCCAGTTGCATTAAACGGCAAGACTTTTAATGATCATGTTGCCATGATGTATGAAGCCAACGCTATCGGTGGCCGCCACGGTTTGGGTATGAGCGATCAGATTGAAAACCGTATTATTGAAGCGAAGAGCCGTGGTGTTTATGAAGCTCCAGGGATGGCACTTTTGCATATTGCCTATGAACGTTTGGTAAGCGGTATTCACAATGAAGACACCATTGAACAATATCGCATCAACGGTATCCGTCTCGGTCGTCTGCTTTATCAAGGCCGTTGGTTTGATTCTCAGGCTATCATGCTTCGTGAGTCTGCTCAGCGTTGGGTAGCACGTGCCATTACAGGTACCGTGACACTGGAATTGCGTCGTGGCAATGACTACACCATTTTGGATACCGTAAGTCCGAATCTGACCTATGAACCTGAACGCTTGACGATGGAAAAGGGTGACTCGATGTTTACGGCTGAAGACCGTATCGGTCAATTGACGATGCGCAACCTTGATATCGTGGATACGAGGGCGAAGTTAGGCATTTACGCCAAGTCTGGTTTGATTTCTGGCACGAGTGCTGTGGCGCTGTTGGGCGGAAGCGAAAAATAAGACCTTTTAGTCTTTAGTTTTTAAACGGGTGGGGAGAGGATTTTTCCCCATCCGTTTTTCTTTTAAGGGATTGATTTCTGAATGCCGAAGGCGACATTTGTATTCTTTTTTGAACGTAGCGGCGGAAATAAGATAAAGAGGAAAAATTTAGCTTTTCAGCAATGTCTGTTAAAGAATATTCCTTTTGTAAAAGCAGTCGACATATTTCCTGCATGGTGAAGCGATCAATAAAGTAGGAAGCGCCTATGCAGCTGACTTTTCGACAGACCTTCTCCATGAGATTGTTTTGAACAAACTTATTTTCACATTTGGGGCACTTAGATGCCGTTGGAAGGAGGATCTTCTTTTATCCTCTCACCCTGAGTGGGAAGTGTTCATTACATTTCCTTTGTTGATCAAAAGGTGTCAACTTTTTTCAGACTAAGACACTTGGTGGAAGGAAAGAATAATTTCTTTGCTGATCATGTCTTATCTCGTATTGTGCACTCTCATGGCAAAAGCATTGCTCAAGAAGCTTAAATACCTGACTGACGAAAACATTATCGTGATTCCTAAATCAACACATCAAAAAAGAATGATAGAAAATATTGCCATCAGTGACATTTCTTTATCGAATGAGCAGAGAGTGCAGATTCAGGCTTTAGATGGTGCAAAGCCTCTCATAGCCGATTTTAATGATCCTGAATTAGCGAAATTTCTCTTAAATTATGAGAAAAAGTTTAAGGCGAAAGCATAAGAAAAACCGCTAAAATTGCCGCCATTAGTGATTTTTTTTTCGAAGGTTTTTTAGTGTCTTTACCTTTTGAATTCAGAATCGGATGGCGGTATACCCGCCAAGGTCGCAGAGGCCGTGGCAAAAATGGGTTTATTTCATTTATCTCTGTGATGAGTGCAGCCTCCATAGCTTTGGGGGTTATGGCGCTCATCGTTGTGCTATCTGTAATGAACGGCTTTCAAAAGGAAGTCCGTGACAGAATGCTCTCCGTGATTCCTCATGTTGAGGTCATCAGCTATTCAGGGGCTCTACAAAATTGGCAGCAAACGGCTGAAATTGTGTCAAAAAATTCTCATGTTTTAGGCGTTGCTCCTTACTCCTCCGGACAAGGTCTTTTGAGTACCGGTTCCAGTGTTCGAGGAGTTTTATTGAGAGGGATTGATCCTGGATTGGAAACTAAGGTATCAGATATTGATAAGCAGATGGCCTACGGGAAACTCACGGATTTGCAAGCAGGTGAGTACGGTATCGTGCTGGGCTTAGATTTAGCCCGATTACTTCGTTTGAGTGTCGGTGACAAAGTCAATGTCATTATTCCTCAAGGCCGGGCAACACCAGCTGGAATTGTTCCTCGAATGCGTGCCTTTACTTTAACGGGGGTGTTCTCATCTGGCCACTACGAATATGACAGCTCAATGGCACTGATTCATATTAAGGATGCACAGACGCTCTTTCGCCAAAACGGACCAGCTGGACTTCGTGTGCGAGTCGATGACATGAATAAGGCTCCCCAAATATCTTTTGAAATTTTGAAATCTTTACCAGACACTTTTGCTGTAACCGATTGGAGCAGACAGAATCGCACATGGTTTGCCGCTGTTCAGGTTGAGAAGCGGATGATGGCCATTATTCTGTTTTTGATTGTGTTAGTAGGTGCTTTTGGGCTGGTTTCCAGTATGGTTATGACTGTCACTGAAAAGCAGGCGGATATTGCCATCTTAAGAACGTTAGGTGCCTCGCCTGTTTCCATTATGACGGTTTTTATGGTGCAGGGTGCTGTTGTGGGTATTGCCGGTGTAGCAAGCGGAGTGATATTGGGTTTGCTTTTAGCCTGTAATCTTGATGTGATAGTGCCAGCTATTGAATCGCTTTTTGGCATTCAGTTCTTACCCAAAGAGGTCTACTTTATCAGTTCTCTGCCATCGGACCCGAGAGCTGAGGATATTGTGCCGATTGCACTCTTTTCTTTGATACTGTCGCTTTTGGCAACGATTTATCCTAGTTGGCGGGCAGCTAAAACCAAGCCCGCGGAGGCCTTACGCTATGAGTGAAAAAATTGAAAACGTTATTATCGCTCAGGGAGTGCGAAAGGCTTATCGGGAAGCAGAACGCTCCGTGGAGGTTTTAAGGGGCATCGATTTAAAAGTTCGAGCCGGGGAGCTTTTGGCTGTTGTCGGTGCATCGGGCTCGGGTAAAAGTACACTTTTACATGTTCTGGGCGGATTGGACTCTATTGATCAGGGTGAAGTCACAGTTGCTGGTCTTAAAGTTCATGCTTTAAATGAGGTTGAGCGCGGAGAACTCAGAAATCATAAGCTTGGTTTTGTTTATCAGTTTCATCACCTCCTGCCTGAATTTACAGCACTAGAAAATGTTGCCATGCCTCTGCTTATTCGGCGTATGGATGAAAAGCAAGCTTTGGAGGCAGCAAAGGAAACATTGATCGCTCTAGGTTTAGAGGAAAGATTGTTGCATTTGCCTTCTCAAATGTCAGGGGGTGAGCGGCAACGCTGTGCGATTGCCAGGGCGATGGTAACGTTGCCAGCCTGTATTTTGGCCGATGAGCCGACTGGGAACCTTGACAGACAAACTGCTAACGGTGTTTTCGATAGTCTGGTTCAACTAGCCAAGAGCCATGGGACGGCTTGTGTTATTGTGACGCACGATTTGGATTTAGCCGCGCGTTGCGATCGCGTGGTTACGATCGAAGACGGTGTCATTAAAGCTGCTTAAACCATGACAAGCTACCTTGATACTCACAACCACGTTGGCCTCACCGATCTTAAAGAGGATTTGGACGATCTCGGGCAAAAGTGCCGTGAAGCAGGTATCCGCGCGGGTGTAATTACTACAGGTACAGTCGGGGATTTTGAACGGGTCTCAGAAGTTGCCCGAAAGCTTCATTGGGGATATTGTGTTGGACTGCATCCTTTGTATATTCGTGAAGATTATCAGGCTGATTTGCAGTATTTAAAAGAGTTTTTGTTAGCTCATCTTGATGACGAGCATTTGGTGGGAATCGGAGAAATCGGTCTTGATTTTTACGTAGAAGGGTTAGATAAAAGCAATCAGGAAAAAGCATTTGAAGCACAACTTCAATTGGCTCAGGTTTTCAATCTTGCTGTTTCGGTTCATAGCCGAAGGGCGCTTTACCGGGTAATGGCTTTAATGGCTCAGTATCCAAAAGTTCAGGCGGCACTTCATGCGTTTTCTGGCTCTCAGGAAGAGATGAGACAGGCTATAAAGCGTGGTTATTATGTGGGTTTTGGCGGTGCAATGACCTATAGCGGTAGCAAACGTGTCCGTCAGGCGGCCTTTGTGTGTCCTGAAGATAAGATTTTATTGGAAACAGACTCACCAGACATGTCCCCCTCTTTTTCAGAAACAGGGCACTCCAGCCCACTGTTTTTGCCACGGTATCTCGAAGAGCTCGCGTTATTGAGAAAAGTGACACCTGAGCTTTTAGGGCAAAGAATTTTCGAGAATTCTCTCAACGCTTTCCCGCGGATGAAAAAGCTTATTTTTCGTTAGAAAAATTTCGTTTCAAAACCATGACTTTGAAATGGTTTTGAATCCCTGAAATACCCGCTTTCGAGGAGCTGTTTCTGCTAAAATGCCTCCTCGAAATGATCCTGAGGGATCACGGTTTTAATATATTCGGACGGCTTTTTCGTCCGAGTCCTTTCTTTTTAATCTATTTGGGGAAATACAATGGCTATTGAACGCACCCTTTCCATCATCAAGCCGGATGCCGTTGCAAAGAACGTCATCGGTCAAATTTATACGCGTTTTGAAAACGCCGGTCTTCGTATCGTTGCTGCTCAAATGCGTCAATTGTCTCAAGCTGAGGCTGAAGGCTTCTATGCTGTGCACAAAGAACGTCCCTTCTTTAAGGATTTGGTGGCTTTCATGACCTCTGGCCCTGTAATGATCCAAGTGTTGGAAGGTGAAGGCGCTATTGCTAAGAACCGTGAATTGATGGGTGCAACCGATCCGAAGAAAGCTGCTCCGGGAACGATCCGTGCTGATTTTGCTCAAAGCATTGATGCTAATGCCGTTCACGGCTCTGACGCTCCGGAAACGGCTGCAGTTGAAATTGCTTACTTCTTCCCGACCTTGGCTATTTGCGAACGCAAGTGCTGCGGTTGCTGCTGCGGTAAGTAATGTCTTTTAGGACGAGGTGCGGCGTTATCACCTCCTTTTTTGCCGCACTTCGTTCTTTTTATTCCGAGTCGCCGTTTGGTGACTCGTTTTGCACCACGAGGGACATTTTTTCAAAGTGATGACTCAAACTATTGACCGTGTGAATCTCTTGGATTTGGACCGTGAAGGTCTGATCGAATTCTGTGAACAAATGGGTGAAAAGCGTTTTCGCGCTATTCAGCTGTTACGCTGGATTCATCGTCACTGTGTGGGTGATTTTGAAAAAATGACCGACTTGGCAAAGTCGTTTCGTACAAAACTTATTGAACGCACCGAAATTAGGGCGCCGATTCCTGTTTGGGATAAAAAAAGCGCAGACGGGACCCGCAAATGGCTTTTTGATGTGGGTAACGGTAATGCGGTCGAGACGGTTTTTATTCCTGAAGATGACAGAGGAACACTTTGCGTATCGACTCAAGCTGGCTGCGCCATGGGTTGCCTTTTTTGTTCAACCGGTAAGCAAGGCTTTAACCGCAATTTAAAAACTTCAGAAATTATCGGACAGCTTTGGCACGCTGAAAAAACGCTGCGAGAAGATATGGGCATTACGGATCCGGCCGATCGTGTCATCAGTAATGTTGTTCTGATGGGGATGGGAGAACCGCTTCAAAATCTTGACAACGTCATCACAGCGTTAAAGTTGATGCTCGATGACAATGGCTATGGCTTGAGCCGAAGACGTGTAACAGTGTCGACCTGCGGTTTAACGTTGCAGATGGATAAACTTGCCGCAGCTGTGCCTGTGGCACTTGCTGTTTCGCTTCATGCTCCGACCGATGAGCTGCGCGACCAGATTATGCCGATTAATAAAAAGCATCCGCTTGCTGATTTGATGCAGGCCTGTAAACGCTATCTGGCTCATGCACCTCGTGACTATATTACTTTTGAATACCTTCTCATGGGGGGAGTCAACGATAGACTAGAGCATGCTCGGGCGCTTGTTAAGTTGGTGAAGGGAGTGTCTTGCAAGTTCAATCTCATTCCCTTTAACCCTTTCCCGGACAGTGATCTGAAAAAGCCCGATCCGAAGGACGTAAAAGCCTTTCAGGACTATTTAATCGGTCAGGGTATCGTAACGACAGTGCGAAAAACTCGCGGTGATGACATTGATGCTGCCTGCGGTCAGTTAGCTGGAAATATCAAGGACAAAACCCGTCGTGCAGAGCGTCTGGTAATACAAAAAGCACAGGCGACCTTTTTAGCCAAGGAGAGCTGATGTCTGTTTTTTCTCTTCGTCATCAGACGCATAAAGTACACGTCCGCTACGGTGACAATGATGTCACTATCGGGGCTGATTCTCCGATTCGAGTTCAGTCCATGACTAATACTTCGACAGCTGATGTTGAGGCAACAGTTAAGCAAATTTTGGTTCTTCACCGCGCGGGCAGTGAATTGGTGCGCCTCACAGTCAATACGCCAGAGGCCGCCCGTGCAGTCGTTCGGATTCGGGAAAAATTGGATCTGTGTGGTTGCGATGTGCCTCTGGTCGGAGACTTTCACTACAACGGTCACAAGCTTTTAACAGAGGTCTCTGAGTGTGCAAAAGCCTTATCTAAATACCGAATTAACCCCGGTAATGTCGGTCGGGCTGAGCGCGGAATGGAAAACTTCGCCCGTATGGTGCAAGTTGCTATTGACAATGATAGACCGGTTCGCATCGGAGTCAATGGCGGCTCTTTAGACCAGCAGATTTTGGCTCGAATGCTTGAAGAAAACCGCCAAGCCTCTATGCCCGAAACCCCTTCGGAAGTGCAGCGGCATGCAATGGTGGCTTCTGCTTTGCAAAGTGCACAAACGGCAGAAAAATTAGGCCTGCCTGCTGACCATATTGTGCTTTCGGCAAAAGTGTCCGGAGTCCAGGATTTAATAGCTGTCTACAGAGAATTGGCCTCACAGTGTCATTATGCACTGCACCTAGGTCTCACAGAGGCCGGAATCGGTTCTAAGGGTATCGTGGCTAGTGCTGCCTCCATGGGTGTATTGCTTGCTGAAGGCATCGGTGACACAATCCGTGTGAGCATTACCCCAATGCCGGGGTCAGCAAGAACCGAAGAAGTTCGGGTGGCTCAAGAAATTCTTCAGACTATGGGGCTTCGCGCCTTTTCGCCCCTTGTGGTATCGTGTCCAGGATGCGGTCGAACTTCAAGTGACCTATTTCAGCATTTGGCTGCGAAAACCCAGCAATATCTTATTGAAAAAACTCCCGAGTGGAGGAAAAACTGCAAAGGTTTTGAGAATATGGTCGTTGCGGTTATGGGCTGTGTAGTCAATGGCCCGGGCGAAAGCAAACACGCTAATATCGGAATCAGCCTGCCGGGTAGCGGCGAGTCACCGGTTGCGCCTGTTTATGCCGATGGCGAAAAAGTCGCTTCAATCAAAGGAGAGGCGAATGATGCTGACGGTATTGCCGACCAGTTTAAGTTATTAATTAACGAGTATGTGCAAAAGCACTACTTGAAATAAAGACGTATCTTTGAAAGAGAGTTTTTAATATGGCTAAGATACAAAAAATTGCCGGTATTCGCGGCATGAATGACATTCTTCCGTCAGAAGCTCCGATTTGGGAGTATTTCGAGGAGTGCGCCCATGACGTGCTTCGTGCATACGGCTACAAACAAATCCGAACGCCGATCTTGGAAGCAACCTCTCTTTTCAAACGTGGTATCGGTGAAGTAACTGATATTGTTGAAAAAGAAATGTATTGCTTCACCGATTCGCTCAACGGTGAAGAACTTGCATTGCGCCCTGAAAATACTGCTGGTGTTGTTCGCAGTGTGATTGAGCATAACCTGACATACAACGCTCCTCAACGCCTTTGGTACTTTGGTCCGATGTTTAGACACGAACGTCCTCAGCGTGGCCGTTATCGTCAGTTTCACCAGCTGGGTGTCGAGGCTTTGGGCTTTAAGGGGCCGGACGTTGATGTTGAACAGATTTTAATGGCACGACGCCTTTTTGATGATTTAGAAATCCTGCCTTTGAAATTGGAATTGAATTCGCTTGGCAATTTAGATGAGCGAAAAGCTCATCGTGAAGCGCTTATCAAGTATTTTGAATCCAACCAGGATATTTTGGATGAGGATGCCAAACGCCGCTTATACAGCAACCCGCTTCGTATCCTTGATACTAAAAATCCGGATATGCAGGAGATGGTTGAAGGGGCCCCTAGACTTTTGGACTATCTCAAAGAAGAAAGCTTGTCTTTCCTGCATCGCATGGAAGAATTGCTTTCTGTTGCCGGTGTGGACTATACGATCAACCCTCGTCTTGTCAGAGGGCTTGATTATTACAACCACACAGTTTATGAATGGGTTACGGATAAGTTAGGCGCTCAGGCCACAGTTTGCGGAGGCGGCCGTTATGATCCTCTTATTGAAATGCTGGGCGGCCGTCCCACTCCTGCAGTCGGTTTTGCTATGGGAGTCGAACGCATCTTAGAAGTCATGAAAGAATGCGGATTCGAGTCAGGGGAACCAGATACTGAAATTTACGTTTTGCATCAAGGTGGAGCTTCTCAGGGCTACGCTATGATGTTGGGAGAAATCTTGCGTGATGCTTTTTACGAAGTAATTGTTCACGCGGGTGAAGCCAGCTTAAAGAGCCAGATGAAAAAGGCTGATCAAAGCGGAGCAAAATATGCTTTGATTTGCGGCGAAGATGAAACGGCTCACGGACGTGTGACAGTGAAATGCATGCACGGTGAGGAAGCTGAGCGCTTTATGAAGCAGGAAACGCTTGACTTACAGGATGCGATTCAATATTTTGTCAATTTGAACGACGACTTTTTCAAAGAAGACGAGGAATAAGGCATGGCCTACGATTTACAAGAACAAGAGTCATTAGATGAATTAAAAGCCTGGTGGGAGAAGTGGGGCAATCTGGTTCTTTCCGTTATTACTGTAGTCTGTTTGGCTTTTGCGGGTTATAACGGTATGAAGTGGTGGGAGCGTCATCAGGCTCAGGAAGCCAGTGTGGCTTACTCTTCTCTTCAAACGGCAATTATGCAGCAAGCTGAGCCTGCTTCTGTGCAGAAAATTGTTGATGCATTGATTGAAGATGCAGGATCAACTGTATACGGTCCTATGGGAGCTCTGAGCGCATCGCGCTATTTAGAAGCTAAAGGTGAAAGTGCTAAAGCCCAAGAGCTTTTGCATTGGGTGGTTTCGGAGTCTGACCGACCCGAATTTCAAACTGTTGCCCGAGTGCGTTTGGCAGGCTTTTTGTTAGATGATAAAAAATATGAAGATGCTGTTGCACTTTTGGTGGCAGCTCAACCCACGGATCGCCAAATTGCGTTGGTTAATGATCGTTTAGGAGATGCTTATTTTGCAAAAGGTGATATTGTCAATGCACGTCGTGTTTGGCAGGAAGCTCTTAAGCATCCGATTGATCCGGCATTGATGGGTTTTGTTCAATTGAAACTTCAAGCTTTACCTGAAGAAGCCGAACAACAGAAGCAATAAAATTTAAAGGTTTAATGATGAAAAAAACACTTCTGGCATTGGCAGCCGCAGCGGTTTTGGCTGGTTGCAGTACACCGAGTTCTCAAGCGCCTACTGAGCTTGAGGACTATAACTCTATTGCAGAACCCGATGTGATTTGGTCTAAGAATGTAGGTGAGAGCCTCACAAATTATTTGGTGCCGAGCGTTGTGGGCAGTACGGTCTATGCGGCCGGTGGCAATACGCTTTATCGGCTTGATGCAGAAACGGGTGATGAGGTTTGGAGTCTTGATACTGACGCTCCGATTGCTGCTGGTGTAGGCAGCGACGGGTATATCGTCGCTGTTGGTACGGCTAAAGGAGAGTTGGTTGTCGCCGATGCTGAAGGTAAAAAACTTTGGTCAACTTTCTTAACGAGCGAAATGGATGCTGTGCCACTTGTAGGTAATGGTTTGGTCATTGTTCGTACGGCAGATACCCGTGTGACGGCCTTTGATGCAACAACCGGTGAGCAACGATGGCGCTACCAACGTCAGGCTCCGTCGCTCACGATTAAAAATGCTTCCGGCATGATTTTCTTTGGGCCGATGATTTTGGTAGGCCAAAGTAACGGTTATCTTTTAGGCTTGTCTCCGGAAGGTCGACCGGTTTGGCAGGCATTAATTTCCGAGGCACGTGGTATCACTGAGGTGGAACGTTTGGTCGACATTTTGGGCTCGCCCATGGTCAACGGAGACCTTTTATGTGCTTCAGCTTTCCAGGGTAGATTGGTCTGTATGAATGCTGGAAACGGTCAACTGCGTTTCACGCATGATGTGACCGCGATGACGCCTCCGGCAGCTGACGACCGTTTTGTTTACATTGGCAATACGGCTAGCGAAATTTATGCATTTGACCGTACCCGTGGCTATCCGGTCTGGAAGAATGAAAACTTAAAGTGGCGTGGTGTGCGCGCCATTACACCGATGTCTGGCGTGGTGGCCGTCGGTGACAGCGAAGGCTATATTCAAATTCTCAATCCCGAAAGCGGAGAAATTATTGGCCGCACGCAGTTAGACGGAGCAATTATTTCGCCGGCTCAAAGTTATGAGCAAGGTGCTATTTTCCAAACAGAAGAAGGTGAAGTGGCCTTCATCAAGGTACAGTAAACGATGCTTCCTGTGATTGCTTTGGTAGGACGTCCCAATGTTGGGAAATCCACCTTATTTAACCGACTTACTCGATCCCGCGATGCTTTGGTGGCTGATTTCCCGGGCTTAACGAGAGACAGACAGTATGGGGAGGGTCGTGTCGGCCCGCGTCCCTACATTGTGGTTGATACGGGTGGCTTTGAACCTGTGAAGAGCCAGGGTATTGTTAAAGCCATGGCCAGTCAAGCTGAGCTTGCTATTGAAGAGGCTGACGTCGTTATTTTTGTGGTTGATGCCCGAAGTGGTTTAACGCCACACGATGAACGGATTGCTAACCATTTGCGTCGTGCTCATCGCCCCGTTGTGCTTGCTGTCAATAAAGCTGAAGGCTTGGACTCCGTTCATGCGGCAGAGTTTTACGAATTGGCAATGGGTGAACCCAATATGATTTCGGCCGCACACGGTCATGGTGTGCACAATATGATTGAGCTCGCCTTGTCGCTTTGTCCGGATGAGGAAATCCCTATTGTTGAAGACGAAGATGAAGAGGGAAAGGCGCCACGCATCAAAGTTGCTCTTGCCGGTCGGCCTAATGCTGGCAAGAGTACTTTAATTAATGCTCTTTTGGGAGAAGAGCGGCTCATTGCCTACGATATGCCGGGGACTACACGAGACTCTATTCGAGTGGACTTTGAGTATGACGGACGCGATTACGCATTGATTGATACTGCCGGTTTGCGTCGCAAAGGCAAAGTGTTTGAGGCAATTGAAAAATTTTCTGTAGTAAAAACACTTCAAGCTATTGCAGATTCCAACGTTGTGGTTTTGGTATTGGATGCCAAAGAGGGTATTGCCGAGCATGATGCTCATATTGCAGGCTACGTGCTTGAAAGTGGTCGTGCCCTTGTGGTGGCGATTAATAAGTGGGATGCTTTGGATAGCTATGAACGAAGTCGCATTGATGAAGAGATCGAGCATAAGCTACACTTTTTAAATTGGGCAAGACAGATTCATATTTCTGCTTTAAAGCGCAACGGGCTGAATCATTTGATGAAGGCCGTATCCGATGCCCATGCAGCAGCTTTTGCAAAATTGTCTACTCCTAAATTAACCCGTGCGCTGATTGAAGCGGTTCAACGTCAGTCGCCGCCTCGGGTAAAGGGGGTGCGTCCTAAGCTGCGCTATGCACATCAAGGTGGTCAGAATCCTCCTGTAGTTGTGATTCACGGCAACAGCCTTCAGGCTGTGCCAGACAGCTATAAGCGCTATCTTGAGGGGTGGTTCCGAGATCAGTTCAATTTAGCTGGTACACCTTTAAGAATTGAATTTAAGATTAATCGAAACCCCTACGTGGAGAAAAAGGATTAAACTAGGATACTGGGTGTTCGATTGTCGGGCAACCTTAACAAGAAGGCGCGAAATTAAGCGCCCGGAGAATAAAAATGACAAATAAAGGCCAACTTTTACAAGATCCGTTCCTCAACATTTTGCGTAAGGAACATATTCCGGTTTCTATCTACTTAGTCAACGGCATTAAACTGCAAGGTCAAGTTGAGTCGTTTGACCAGTATGTTGTGTTGCTTCGCAATACTGTAACCCAAATGGTTTACAAACATGCGATCAGCACGGTGGTGCCCACGAAACCAGTGAACATGCCCTCTGTCGAAGACGCTGAGTAATTAAACCACTGATTGTTTTTAAGGAGTGTGTCGAGGTTTGAGCCTGGCACGCTCTTTTTGTGCTTAAGCTATGACCATTTTCCAAATAGATTCTGCTGAAGAAAAATCGCCTCGGGCGTATCTGGTTTGTGTGAGCACTTCACGCATAACTATTCCTGATGCGGCTGAAGAATTGACAGAATTGGCTCGAAGCGATGCTTTGGAGCCTGTTGGCTTGATGCTTGCAAAGCGAGATAAACCTGATCCGGCAACGTATTTGGGTAGTGGAAAAATTGCAGAGCTCGCCGAGGAAGTCAAACGCTTGCAAATTGGAGTGGTTGTTTTTGATGTTGCACTTTCTGCAGCTCAGCAACGCAATATCGAACGTACTGTCGGTGTAGCTGTTTTAGACCGTACGCAGTTGATTTTAGAAATCTTTCAGCGCCGGGCAAAAAGTAAAGAAGGGCGTTTACAGGTTGAATTGGCTCGTTTGGAACATTTATCTACACGTTTGGTTCGAGGTTGGACTCATTTGGAACGTCAGAGAGGCGGTCTGGGTAAAACGGGCGGTCCAGGTGAAAAGCAAATTGAATTGGACCGCCGGATGATTGGTGTGCGGGTTAAGCAACTTAGAGAACAACTTAAAAAACTTACCAAGCAGCGCAATACTCAAAGAAAAGGCCGCTCACGTAGCGATATTGTTTCACTCTCAATTGTGGGTTACACCAACGCCGGAAAGTCCACACTGTTTAATACCCTGACTAAGTCAAGTATTTATGCAGCTGATCAACTTTTTGCAACACTTGATACGACAGCCAGACGCTGCTATGTGGGAGACGGGGAAAGTGTTGTACTCAGTGATACTGTTGGTTTTATTCGAGGTTTGCCCCACCAGTTAGTAGAAGCCTTTAAGTCGACGCTTGATGAAACAGTTCATGCTGATATTTTGCTTCATGTGGTAGATGCTTCAAGTGCAGCAAAAGATGATCAGATCGTTGAGGTCGAAAAGGTGCTTGAGGAAATTGATGCCAATGAGATCCCGACTATTTTGGTTTTAAACAAAATTGACAGAACCGATTTAGAACCAGAGATATTAAGAAATGATTTAGGGGAAATTGAAGCGGTGCGAATTTCGGCTTTAAAAGGATTGGGTTTAGATTTGTTGCGTGAAGCTATATTGGAAAAATCCCGTGAAATTAAAGAAGCGAACAAGAGTATCCCAAGGGAGTTAGAGGATTGGGAACTGGACTCCAAAGCATAGAAAGAAACCTTGCAATTTTATTGCCTGCGTGGCAAAATTTTCAGTCCTGCGTGGGGATGTAGCTCAGTTGGCAGAGCGCTGCGTTCGCAATGCAGAGGTCGGGAGTTCGACCCTCCTCATCTCCACCATGTAATTTATTGATTTTAAAGGAAAATTCCATCTGATTTGTCTTGAGTCAGGTGGATTTTTTATTACCGCACCAGTCAGAATCACTCGGGCGATATCGAGTTTCAATTAAATACTATCCAACCAATGTTAGGTGACAAAGTAATATCCGCCTTAAGGAATTAACTTGGGTGACGCTTGACACTTTTGCCCATAACTAATATCCACTGTTGCCTGTAAGTGTAACAGAGTGTTCAAGTGAATAACTTTGTAGATTCAGGCAATTATTTTCCTTTTCAAGTCTGAATAATCAATTGATAGGGAAAGGAGGATAAAAGTGTTGAGGAATTTTCATAAGACTAAGAATCATTGCGGTGTTTGTGCTTTGTTGTTAGTGCTTAGTTCAGCCGCGTATGCTCAAGTTCAGACTCAAGAGCCTGCGTTCGAAATGGTCAAAGTTCAGGGCGGAGAGTTTTTGATGGGAAGTCCTGAAAATGAATTTGAACGCCAAAAAGATGAGCAGCAGCACAAAGTTCGGGTCAATGACTTTTTGATAAGCCGCTATGAATTGACTCAGGCTGATTTTGAGGCGGTTATGTCGTTTAATCCATCTTCTCATAAAGGGCAAAATTTGCCGGTAGAGAATGTTTCATGGTTTGACGCAGTGCGCTTTTGCAATGAATTAAGCCGTCAGAATGGTTTAACGCCTGTTTATGACATCAAAGATAATCAGGGAACGCCATCAGTGTCTTTTAATCAAAAAGCAAACGGCTATCGTTTACCCACAGAGGCTGAATGGGAATACGCCGCCCGTGCAGGCACGCAGACACCTTTTAGTACCGGTGAAAATATCAATTCAAATCAAGCGAACTATTACGGCACCTATCCGTACAAAGACAGACCTTCAGAACTTTACAGAGGTGAGACGATTCAAGTAGGCAGTTTCGAGCCAAACGCTTGGGGTTTATATGATATGCACGGCAACGTCTGGGAGTGGTGCTGGGATCGCTACGGAGCTTATAGAGTGAATTCCGACAATAATCCGACGGGAGCAGAAAGCGGACGTTACCGTGTTAACAGAGGGGGCGGCTTTAACGATTTCGGAAAGCACTTAAGAAGTGCTTATCGAGCTGCTCACAACCCAGAAAATAAAACATTCAATATCGGTATCCGTTTAGTGCGTAATGCTCAGTAAAGAGGAGGAGCGATAATGAAATCAACTCGCAGAAATTTTTTAGGAGCGATCTCTGGACTTTCTTTGGTTGCGGCTTCAGGAACACTTTGGGCTCAAACTGCCGCTAAGGGAAAAATCCTGGTTGTGTTCTTCTCATGGTCGGGCAATACACGCTATATCGCACAAATGATTCAAAATAAGACTGGGGCAGATATTGTTGAGCTCGAACTCGTCAAGCCTTATTCAGAAAATTACAGCACATGCTTAGAAGAGGCAAAGCGTGATCAACGGGCTGACGCTCGACCGCAGCTTAAGACTCGTATCGAGAATATAGCTCAGTATGACACCATCCTTTTAGGTTATCCCAATTGGTGGGCTTCTATTCCGATGCCTATTGCTAGCTTTTTGGAGCATTATGATCTATCAGGTAAAACGATTGTTCCATTTTGCACGCATGGGGGAGGTCGCTTAGGACAGAGCGTTTCTGCCATTTCTAAGTTGGCACCGAATTCAACAATAGGTGAGGCTTTGTCGGTGCATTATCGAGGGGGATCGTCGCTATCTCACGATATAGACCTTTGGTTAAAAGACAATAAAGTAATGTAACGATCATGACTACTTCGGCAAAAAGGATAAACATAGCGTCAAAAAAGACATTTGCAGCCCTATTTTTTGCCTTGTTTATCCTATGCCTGGGCGCCCGACTTACGGGGCTACTTTTTCATCAACTGCTAGGTTTGGTTTTTATTGCTTTTGCACTCATTCATTGTTTAGTGCATTCGGGCTGGTTTTTTAGTTTTTCATTAGGCCGCTGGACAATAAGACGAATTGTTAGCGCAATTATTAATTTAGTCTTGTGTTTTTGTATTTCAGTATTGTTAGTGACAGGTGTCTACCTATCGCCTGACTTATTCAGTTTTCTTCAGTTGCACTCTTCCATGATGATCCGCTCAATTCACTCTATAGCGGCTTTTTGGACTTTAGTGCTCATTGGCATTCATTTGGGGCTTCATGCCCAGATATTTATCAGAGCCTTATCAAAATACCTGAGTTCAGGTGCAATATATTTTTTTGCGATATTGCTCAGTGCCTTTGGTGTGATAGGTTTTGTGGATCGGATGCTTTTTGAAAAGCTCTTTTTAGGATTTTCTTTTGATTTTTGGGATGAAAGTAGACCACTTGTACTCTACTTTGTTCTCTATGCAGCAGTCAGTCTGATGGTTACGGTTGTTACAGAGCTAGTTCTTGAAATATCTCATCGAAAAAATGCTGTTTTCAGAAAGTCTTTTTTGGGAGTTAGAGATGCAAAAATGCATTAAGAGAAGAGATTTTTTGAAAATTGGGGCGCTTTTTGCATCAAATCTGCTAGTGGTAGAAAAAGTAGCTTTGGCTCAGCATAGTTCCGTATTAAAAGAAAAATTAGTCATTGAAACTAATGGCAAAAAAATCACTTTTTCTCTTTGGGACAACGCCACAACTCGTGATTTAATTAGTCGCTTGCCCTTGACCATTCAATTTGAGGATCTGTATAGTCGGGAGTTTTGCTATCGATTTCCTCAACCTCTAAAGGCAGAGGAAGTTAATTATCGAGGATACGAAGTGGGGGAGCTCATATATTGGCCTCCCAGACATAGTCTAGTGATTATGTATGCTCAAAATGCTGAGCAATTTTCGATGCAATCGGTCGGGCGCTTGGATCAGTCTGTAGAGACCTTGCCACGCGGAGACTTTAAGGCAATTTTATCCTTGGGTAGGTAGTTTGAAGTAGTTTCGCGCATCATTTACGACTTTTCTAAGGCACTAAGCTTACTCAGCTTAATTTGGGCTGAGTTTTTCTTTTTTGCTTAGACTAAACTGATTCATACCCTTTAAAAACAAAAAAAGAATGAGTGCTTTTAATCCTATAGCAATTACGTTTTGCGGTTACCTTTTACTGATGGTTATTATCGGTTTCGTAGCCTGGCATTACACGCGTGACTTTAATGATTATGTTCTGGGCGGCAGACGTTTGGGTGGTCTGGTGACAGCATTGTCCGTCGGCGCAAGCGACATGAGCGGATGGCTTTTAATGGGATTGCCCGGAGCAGTCTTTTTATCTGGTATATCGGAGAGTTGGCTTGCAATCGGTCTTTGCGTCGGCTCTTTTGTGAATTGGAAAATTGTAGCTGCAAGACTTCGCGTGTACACAGAAAGATGTCAAAACGCACTGACGCTTCCTGACTATTTAAGTCATCGTTTTGATGATGATAAGCGTCTTTTGAGTATTATCTGTGCGGCAGTCATTTTGATTTTTTTTACGATTTACTCAGCTAGTGGCATGGTGGCGGGCGCTAGACTTTTTGAATCAACTTTCGATCTTCCTTACTCAATTGCCCTTTGGATTGGAGCGGCGGCCACCATTGTTTATGTTTTTATTGGGGGCTTTTTAGCCGTCAGCTGGACCGATACAGTTCAAGCGGCAATGATGTGTGTTGCTTTGGTTGTGACGCCCATCGTAGTGATGAATGAACTTGGTGGCTTTTCTGACACTGTCAATCAGGTAAGCGCTATTGATACATCCATGCTGGATATGTTTAAAGGACAAACAATTATCGGGATCGCATCGCTTGTTGCTTGGGGCTTGGGCTATTTCGGTCAGCCTCATTTGCTTGTGCGCTTTATGGCAACAAAATCCATTAAAGTTATTCCGACTGCGTGCCGCACATCCATTATCTGGATGCTTTTTTGTTTAGCCGGTGCTGTGAGTGTAGGCTTTTTCGGTTGTGCTTATTTCTCGCAGCATATTGCTGAAGGGACTTCGGTTATCGCTAATCCGGAATTGGTTTTTATTGTATTAACTCAAGTACTTTTTAATCCCTGGATTGCCGGGATTTTAATGTCAGCTATTTTGGCCGCTGTCATGAGTACACTTTCGTGTCAGCTTTTGGTTTGTTCTTCGACGCTGACAGAAGACTTTTATCGTGCTTTCATTCGACCTCAAGCTTCTGCCCGAGAGTTGATTTGGTTCGGTCGGGCAATGGTTTTAATGGTGTCTTTGGTTGCTATTTTGATTGCTATGGATCCCCAAAGCAAGGTGTTGGGTCTAGTAAGTTACGCCTGGGCAGGTTTCGGTGCTTCGTTTGGACCGGTCATCATTATGAGCTTGTGGTGGAAGAAAATGACAAAAAATGGTGCACTTGCCGGAATGGTTACAGGAGCAGTCACCGTCATTGTATGGAATACCTTCGGTTGGTTTGGTCTTTACGAGATCATCCCTGGTTTTCTTTTTGCACTCATAGCCATTGTGATTTTCTCACTCATTGGTCAAAAGCCTTCTCAGGCAATGAAGGATATATTCGATGAAGTGCAGGTTGCTGTACGCAAAGGAGAGGATCTGCATGTTTGAGCTTAAGGCTTTTCCAACTCCAGGTTAATGCTTGCGCAGATAAGGCCAGCCAATCGGTTAAATAATGATTGAATTTCCAAGTGCAGAGCATCGGTTTCAATGGCATTGACATTGTTATCAGCGATGCGCTGCAGGTGTAGGTGTGTCTGCTCGCGTGCGGCTATCAGCAAGCGTCTTTGATGATTCAAAAGCCTTTGAGATAATTCATTTTTCTTTTTGAAATCATCACTCCTTAAATAGGCGCCTAGCGTTTGAATGCCAGATAAAACAATCTGATGAGATTCTGTTAATTCCCGTAGTCCCTCGGGACTAAAATCCAGGTGTTTTAAGCACTTTTGATCATTGATTACATCAATGGTGTGTTCAATGAGGTTAATGACGGATTTCAATGATCCGTTCACGCTTTTAATGTTTTGCCATTCAATAGCTTCCTGGGCACTCAGATTCGTTGTGACTGCTCGGTTTAGAAAAAGCGAAATGCTCCGATTCAATTTCAGTGTCGAAGCTTTTTTATTTTTCATGATCATAATGCTGCCAGGATTAGGATTACTTCTCAAAAGCGTGTCGATATCAAGCCACAGAAGGCGAATTGCATCAATTTCTTTAATGAGGTACTTTTTGGCAACGGTGAGCGAAATACTGACTGTGAGGAAATTTTCCTGAACGAAAAGTTTCTTATAGTTAACATTGGGTTCAGTATCTTCTTCGGGAGTGCTCAATATAGATTCTGTCCAATGACTGAGTGGGCGGATAATTAAAAGTCCTAAAAGGCCGACTGCCAAGTTAAAAACCAGATGCCATAAAACCACATTATCAGGCAGTGAAACGAAATTCTGAACGTTAAATTCGAGACTAATCATGGCCACTAAAATCATCAAACTTCTCAATAAGGCTGTCGCACTTGGCCCCCTGCGACCGATTCGACTGGCAAACATTGTGGTTAAAAGAGCCAAGATAGTGCTGCCGGCATTTGCACCTAAAACCATCCATAGTGCAGCTTGAAAATTAAGCACTTGAGCGGCGTATAAAGAAGAGGAAACAATGACTGCGGCTAAGCTTGAGACGCAACAGATAGCTAAAACGGTTCCCGCAGCGAAAGATAAAATCAAGTAGTTGTGAAGCAAATTAAAAAACGCAGATAGTTCAGCATTGGCCCTTAAAGGTTCGGTAGAAAGCACAATCTGATTAATTGCAATCATGATGAATGCCAAACCTAAAAGGATGCGTCCGAACTGTCCTTTGCGGCTTTGGGCTTTAAAGTGAAAAAACATCACTACACCGCACAAAATAAGGATTGGCGCGATGGCAGCGAGATTTAAACTTAAAACGCAGGCCATAAATGCGCTTCCTAATTCTGCGCCGAATATGCAACTGATGGCAATTGCAGTATTAATAAGTCCTTCGGATTGTAAGCCAGCGACCAATAATGTCGCTGCGGTTGAACTTTGCAAGAGACTCGAAAGGCAAAAACCTACGCCAAAGCCTTTGAATCGGTTATCTAATCCGTGGGACAAGGCTGTGCGAAGCGACATCCCAAAAGTTCTTAACATGCCGCTTTTGACCATATAAGTGCCCCAAAAAATCAGAGCAACCGCTCCCAACAGATTCGTCAGATGAGTCATAGAAAATCGAAGAATCGAAAGAACTTGTAGTCATTGTAGGCTTTTTTATTTTGAAAAATGATAAAAAAGGGGAGCGGAATTTTAGTTCCGCTCCCGAGGGATGACTTTGAATTAAAGGAAATTTTTAGTATTCAAAAGTTCCTTTTTGAACAATTTCACCGTTACGCATCATGACATGATTACGGGAAACAACGGTGGTGAGTTCCATTGCATCGTTAAAGAGGCAGGCGTTGGCGCAGCCACCTACTTCAATGACACCTTGACCGGGCAAGCCAAGAGCTTGTGCAACGTTGGAGGAAATAAAGGTAATGGCCTTTTCAATAGGCATTTTATGTTCAGCAATCAGGCGTTTGACCTCTGTTAAGTTCCCGGCTACACCGCCCACACCCAGGCCGATCATTTCTCCCTTATCGTTAAAGCGAGGCACTGATCCGTGACCGTCGGTTGAAAGGGTGATATGAGTAGGATCGACTCCAGCATCAAGTGCGGCCATGACGGCTTGGGCGGGGTGTTCGAAACAGCAGCTTGCGCCCGTCGTAATATCCATGTAGCCGCCTGCCTTAGCAAACTCAACAGCCGCATCAAACACATGACGAATTCGACCACAGTGCGTCGGACGAATATGTTTAATCGGGAAACCTCGAGCCACGATTTCTTTATACATATCGAAGCTGCCCGGGATATTGCCCGTATGAATGTGAAGGAAACCCGTTTTGCCCGAGATCATGCCTGCCACGCGAATTTCAGCCAAAAGAGCTAAAACTTCTTGTACAGTGGGAAATGATGAACGATGATCACCCAGAGCAATCTTGACACCGAGGCATTCGGGCACAAGGAACATATCGTCTGCGACAGAACGCGACATGGTGGTGGGCGGATATTTGTAGTTCGATGTGTACATCCAGGCAGAGACACCTTCGGATTTAAGCGCTCTTACTTTAGCCAAAAGGTTTTCGATGGAACGGGTGACAAAGTCAGTACCGGAGACACCAACTACACTTGTAGTACCGCAGGCTACCAATTCGGAAAGCATGATTTCAGGAGTACGAGTAACCGGACCACCTTCGCCGCCTCCGCCTGTCACATGGATGTGCTGATCAAAAAAGCCAGGTGTCATGATTTGACCCTGAGCGTCAATGATTTCGGTATCAGGAAGCGTGGAAGGAAGATCTTGACCGATAGCAACGACTTTTTCGGCAACCATCAAGACATCCTGTTTACCCAAATCCTTCGGTGCAAAGACATGAGCATTTTTAATTAAAAGGGCCATGATATAAACCTCATACAAACGTCAGACAAAAGCTTATTCGATAATCATAACGCTCACAGAATGTCTTTTGTTTGAAGAAAAAAAGTAATGTTGTTCTAAGAAAAACAATGGGGACGGTTTAACCGTCCCCAAAAAAACTTATCGAATGCTGATTAAGTTATTTTCTATCAGCGATAAGCGTGAAGAAGCGTTCTGCGACTTTGATATGCTTTTCGATCGAATTGATTTCCAAGTATTCCTTATCGCAGTGCATTTCACCGCCGACAGGGCCCAGACCGTCCAAGGTCGGTACACCCATTGCAGCAGTAGTGTTGCCGTCAGAGGCACCGCCAGCCTTCACCCAGGCGATATCATAGCCTTCAAGTTTGGCGGCTTCTTCAATCAAACCGGCCATAGCTTTGGTTGCTTCACTCAAGGGCATAGCACCATGGTGGTTCTTTTCAACGATTTCTTGCGTCACGCCCTTAACCCATTCTTGCTTGGCCAATTCCATGATCTTGGCGTTGACTTCGTTGTAATCGTCGTCATTCCAAACACGCAGGTCAAGTTCAGTTTCAGCAAAGTCAGCCACAACGTTGGCAACCGTACCACCGCGCACTGCACCGAAATTGAGTGTAATGCCGCGATCCCAGTCAGCCAATTCCTTAACGGCGGAGATGAATTTCACCATTGCATAGATGGCGTCGCAGCCGCGTTCGGGATTGTTGCCGGCGTGAGCGGAAACACCGTGGAAGGTGATCTTGTAGGTGCTGGAACCCTTGCGGGCGCAAACCAATTCACCGCCTTCGCGAGCCGGTTCAAAAATCAAAGCGCGATCGGACTTAGAGGCGCATTCCTTCAACCAGTCATGAGAAGAAACAGAACCGGTTTCTTCGTCAGGGTTGCAAGCCACCAAGATGGAGAGTTTGTCCAAAGTTTCCTTGGGCAAATTCTTTAAAGCGTAGAAAATCGTCATGCAACCGGCTTTGCAGTCCAAAACACCAGGACCGTAAGCACGATCACCCTTGATGGACATCGGACGCACAGCGACCGTACCGGCCGGGAATACCGTATCCAAGTGGGCATTAAGCATCACATCGTAGTGAGTGGCTTCGGGCTTATTGGTGGCAAACAAAGCCGGACCGACCTTATCACCCAAGTCAACGAGCTTAGCCGTAAAGCCGATGCCTTCATACATTTGCTTGAATGTTTCGGCGACTTGTTTAACACCGTCGATGCAAGCCGTACCAGCGTCAACATTAACGACCTTTTCCAAGTCTTTCAAAAATTCTTGAACCATTGGAGTATTCCTTCCTAAATATAGTTAGCAGCGATTGAATATCTTCAACCGACCTAATGAAATTGTACTGTTTGCTTTATTAAAAAGGGGAATTAAATTTAATTAATCCCCCTCAGCAAACATCAATATCAGAGCACTAGCGTACTAGACAATGATGTTCATGATGAACATGGAGATGAAGGCGTTCAAAATGGACACAGCCATCAACAACGGAATCATCTTACCGCGCGTGCCGATCACACCCAAGCAACGGCCCATGTATTGCAATTGAGAACCCATCAAATAAATGGCGGGAGCCAAGATGGCGCAGTCTTGAACGGAAATGGCACCTTGATCGAACAAGGCAGCAGCCACACCGACACCGCCGCCCATGGACATCCAACCGGCGATCAGCACGGCAGCGGCTTCACCGGGAAGACCGAACAAGCCCATCAAGGGACGGAAAATGTCACCCAAGATCGGCAAGAGGCCGGCCACATTCAAAGCGGCAATAATCACGAAAGCCATCAAAACGTTCGGGATGGTGGAATGCGTTGCAATGCCCCAACCTTGAATGGCACCCTTGACGAAAACGTCAGTTACCATCGGCTTGCTGTTATCACTAGACATATTCAATATCCTCCAATCCTGAATTAAGCAGCTTTCTTCTTCTTAGCCGAGAAGATCTTCAGGAAGCGAACCACGTTAGCACCGAAAACCTTCATAACGAGCATGATGCCCAAGCACAAGGCGATGGAAGCAGGAACCGTGTTACCGGCAGAGTCCGTCAAGCTCAAGAGCACAACGCCAGCACCCAAGAAGTTGGTGATTGTAGCGTCAGCGGACAATTGGAACATAGCAAACACGTCACCTTCGTCTTCAGTAATTTCGCCTTTATCTAACAATTGGCGCGTTAAAGCAGCACCACCGTCGGTCGATTGCAAAGAAGCAATCAAAGCCAAAGAGCAGGAACCCGGAATACCCATCAACGGGCGAAGAATCGGGGTGAGGAGCTGACGGGCAGCAGCCAAGGCACCGTAGTGGTCACAGACCGTGATCATGGCCAAGGCGAACATAACGGTCGGCACCAAGGTCAAAGCAAAGCAGAAACCGTCGATGGCACCGGAACCGCCTACACCGCGGAAGATACCGGTCGTGGTCTTGATAGCTTCGCCATTGAGCGTAACGCTCGTGATAACTTTACCGAAGGCACCGTTTAATGTGGAGAAGTCAAAAATGGCCCACCAGTGATTACCGGCGCAAACACCGGAGAAAAAGACGATAGCGAAAACCAAAGAGATGTAACCGCCAATACCGACCTTTCCTTCCGTAGTCTTATTTTCTTGTTCAGACATAGGATGATCCTTAATTTTTAAAATAAGAAAAGAAATGGATGCTAAAACATCCATGTAACGGATAGTAAAGTATTTAACATTTATATGTGTAAGTACTTTTGCTTATTTTTCTGTTCAAACAGCGTAAATTTAGGGTAAATACCTGATAAAAACCACAATATTTAATGTCCTTTCCTGAGCTTTTCTTTACTTAATAAGAAAAGCTTAAGAGTCGAACTATTTTTTCCTTTAAAATAAATCATTCTCATTTATTTGTTAGCGACCGACCGGCGGTTAAAAACTGGCGGCGGCCGAGGAGTTGTGTAATGTCTTTGAATGACCCGCATTGGGGCCGGGGTAGCTCGGAAGAAAATAAAGAAGAAAATAAAAACGGCGCCCCCAATAATGACAGCAAACAAAATGACAATCGTCCCCGTGATGAGGAGCGTTTTGGTGATCAGAATCGTCAAAATGACAACAGAAAAACTGAGGGTGACGATTTAGATCGCTTGTGGGATGAATTCAATCAAGCCTTAGGTGGTATGCTCGGCAGAAGAAATGATGACCGCGGGCAGTCAACTCAAGGCAGCGGTGCCTCTTTTGAGCAGAAAAGAGATGAGGAGCCGCGCCGCTATGGAAGTGATCACAATGCTCAGGAGCAATTGAAAAAACAATTTGAGTCCTTTAAGCATATGCAGCCTCCTAAATTTATAAAGAAGCAGCCTGCTGGGCGCGGATTGGCTTTTGCAGCCGTTGTTGTAGTGGGCCTATGGGCAGCAACGGGTTTTTATATCGTACCTGAAGGTCAATCCGGTATTGTGACTACATTCGGCAAATACACTGAAACGACTATGCCAGGTTTCCGTTGGCATATGCCTTGGCCCATTCAACAGGCCGATATTGTTGATGTCAGCAGTGTTAGAACTGTTGCTATCGGTGCAATGGGCCGAGCCAATCGCGAAGCCGAAGCGCTGATGCTCACCGACGACGAAAATATTGTTGATTTGCGTTTCAATGTTCAGTACCGCATTAAGTCGGGTGAAGGAGCGATGAATTACATTTTCCGTTCGCGTGATCCGGACGAGTCTGTTCGCCAATCTGCAGAAAGCGCCATGCGTGAAGTTGTTGGACGCAAAAAAATGGACAGCGTGCTTTTTGAAAGCAAGCAGGAAATTGCTGAAGACGTCAAAAAAATCATGCAGGAAATGCTCGATCGTTACCGCACGGGTATTGAAGTTATGAGCGTGGCTATTCAGAATGCTCAACCACCTCAGCCCGTTCAGGCCGCCTTTGACGATGCGGTGAAAGCTGGTCAAGATAGAGAGCGTCAGATTAACGAAGGCCAGGCCTATGCCAATGACGTTATCCCGAAGGCTCGAGGCATGGCTGCCCGTCTAGCTCAGGAAGCTGAAGGGTATAAAGCACGTGTGATCGAGACCGCACAGGGTGATGCTGAGCGTTTTGCTCAAATACTAAAACAATATGAAAAAGCTCCCCGTGTGACGCGTGACCGTATGTATGTTGATACTATGCAGCAAGTGATGCAATCAACGACAAAAGTTTATGTGGATACTAAAGACGGAAACAATTTGCTCTATTTGCCTTTTGATAAGTTAATGGAGCAAAACGCCGCATCGGTCAAGACTGAAGCACAGTCTACTTCAACACAGCAGAGCACTCCTGAGGTACAGTCTCAGCCGACGCCATCTCAGAGAACTTCTTCAAGTACTGCTTCAAGAAGCTATAGTGCTCGTGACGCCATCCGAGATCGTTTACGCTAACCGCGCCGCTAGGGAGTAAAGAATGAAAAAAGTATCAGCTGTTGCCTTTGTAGCCCTTGCTGCGGTGGCTGTTGGACAGTTTTGTCTGTATACGGTCAACGAACGCGAACACGCATTGGTGTTTGCTTTGGGTGAATTAAAAGAAGTAGTTTCAGAGCCTGGACTGCACGTGAAGTTGCCGCCGCCTCTACAAAATGTTGTCTATTTGGACAAGCGCATTCTGACTTTGGATGCGCCTACGGCAGACCTCGTGCAAACGAGCGAAAAGAAAAACCTCATGATTGACTCTTTTGTCAAATGGCGAATTGCCGATCCGAGACTCTACTGGGTGTCTTTCCAAGGCAATGAACGCGCTGCAGAAGACCGCATTTCGGCCTTGCTTCGCGATGCCTTGAACCAAACGGTTAACAAACGTACGGTTAACGGGATTACCAGTCGTGAGCGTGATGTGGCAATGCTTGAAATCCGTACCGGTCTGCAAGAACGTGTGCGTGATGTCGGTGTCGAAGTGGTGGATGTTCGTTTAAAGAGAGTGGACTTTACGCCCGAAATTTCTGAGTCTGTTTATCGCCGTATGGAAGCTGAACGTAAGCGCGTAGCTGCCGAAGAGCGTTCGACTGGTGCAGCCGAAGCTGAGAAAATCCGCGCCGATGCCGATCGTCAACGTGCAGTTATTTTGGCTCAAGCATATAACCATGCTCAGCAAATTAAAGGTGAAGGGGATTCAGTGGCTAATGCTACCTACGCCGAAGCTTTTTCCAAGAATCCGGAGTTTGCCCGCTTCTACCGCAATATTGAAGCTTATCGGGCAAGTTTTGCCGATAAGAAAGATGTCATGGTGGTGGATCCCTCTGCCGACTTCTTCAAGTACATGAAAGAGCCGGAGGCTAAATAACCATGGGTTGGAAAACCTGGGTACTCGCTTTAGCTTTGGTCTGTATTATTGAAGGTCTCGTGCCTTTTACTGCACCTCAAAAGTGGCTGGACTCTGTCCGTGAAATCGCACGAGTAGCCAGCCCCGAGATCATCCGTAAGATTGGTTTGGGTTTGCTTCTTGTCGGAGTCGGCACAATCTGGCTTCTGACAGCCTAAAAAAGGAATTGAGCCCATATGAGCCCGCATGAGCGGGCTCTTTTTTATTGACGATTTTCTCGAATGATTTTGTCGGGAGCCTCCCGCCAAGAAGAGCGAAAAGGATTGATGTCTATTCCGCCACGTCGGGTAAAACAAGCATAGACTTCAAGGACTTCTGGGTTAAAGGCCTTCTTTAAATCATGATAGATTTGCTCAATGCACTGCTCATGAAAACCGCGGTGACAGCGATAAGAAATCAGATATTTTAAGAGTCCCTGCGGATTAATTGCTTGTCCTTCGTAGTCAATCGTAAGGGCAGCTAAATCCGGTTGGCCAGTGACCGGGCATAGGGATCGAAAAGCATTGGTGGAATATGTTTTTTTAACGCTGGCGGTGCATTTGTCATCGAAAGACAGATAAGCCGGTTCAGTTTCATATACCTGGATACAGTTGCTTTTGTCCAACTGCAAATAATCTAGTGACTCACCGGGCATAACTGACAAGCTTTCACGATAATCATTCAAACTGTAAAGCTTTACTTTAACTTGGCCTCCTAGGCAATCTGAAAGATCAGCCGTTATGCGACGGGAGACTTCCTCTGGATTCTCCACTCGAGTCATGGCAAAAGAGCCTGCGTAAAGTTTCAGTGATTTGGATTCGACAATAAATGGCGTAGATGCGGGTACTGAAAGCTCTGCGATAGCTGTTTGGGGGATACCCTGTTGGTTCAGCCAGGAGAGTTCGTAGAGGCGCCAGATATCGACCCCTCGGAATTGATACTCTCCAATAGCATCTCTTCCGAGAGAACGAGCAATGGGCTGCAGCAAGTCCGGGTTGTACTGATCGCTGTAAACAGTTTCTTTACCCAGTAACGTGTTTTTAGGTTCAGGCATTAAAACAGGCATCAGCTATTGTTCCTCGGTAAAAAGTTCTAAAGAGCCGAACATTTTGTTGAGCTTTTCCTCGTCAAAAGGAAGGTATTCAGCAATGGTGAATCCGACGACATTTGTCGAGTGGCAGATCGCTTGAAGTATTTGGGCAAGTAAATTCATGCGCATCCTTCCGCAGCCAGAACCGTCTCCAACCAGTTCATGATTGGCAAAATAAGTCGAATGGAAATATTGAGGATCCAGTACATCAATATCTAGGTGTACCAGGATATGTTTGAACTTTTGAACAAAAGTTTCAATTTCCTTAACGGTTACAAATTGTTCGGTTTGAATTTTGTAGTCCACGCCGAGTCTATCCAAGAATTCTGCCTGATAATCATGCAGGTTCTGCAGGCCGACGTAGAAAAGTTCGTTGGGTTTAAAAGGGGGATTGCTAAGCATCTCAACCATGTCTTTTTCACCCTGTCCCAATAAGGCAGCAAGTACCATAGCATGCGCATTTGGGTAGCCGTCTTTGCTCATAGAGACGTCGGGGTGGGCATCAATCCAGATGATCCCTGCATCAGGGTAAAGGCCGTGCAGGTAATCAAACGGAGCTTGGGAGACGAGACAGTTACCACCAATCGTAATAATTTTTTGTGGTTGATTTTCTGCAATCACTTTCTGAGCAGCTAGGATGCCGGCAAATACTTCTTTCTTACCGGTAATTCCATCCTGAACCGTGCGCTCTAGTCCGTCAGGTGCTGCAATGTTGACCTTAACCAAGGGCTGCTTGGGGTTGGCAGGCAGAATATGCTGCAAAAGATTGGCACCGAAGTAATATGTTTCAAGCCCTCCGCTGAGCCAATCGGGATACAGTAAGCGAATGGTTTTCATATTGGGAAATGTGTGAAGAAACCAAAAAATTATACTTTAGTTCAAAACTTACTCGGCTGAGACTACAAAAAAATCTGAAACTCGGCGATAATAAGACGGTTGCGTGTGTAATGAACAAACTCATTGCCGCTTTTAAGTTTTTATTGCTTATTTCGGGGATAAAACAATGGCTAAAAATGTTGTCGTAGTCGGCGCCCAATGGGGTGACGAAGGCAAAGGCAAGATTGTGGACTGGCTCACTGAGAAAGTGGATGGTGTTGTCCGTTTTAATGGCGGTCACAATGCCGGCCATACTTTGGTGATCAACGGTCACAAAACAATTCTTCGTTTGATTCCGTCGGGCATTATGCATCCGACGATGACCTGTTATCTCGGCAACGGCATCGTTTTTTGTCCGGAAGCCTTTTTCGGTGAAATCGAACAGTTAAGAGATCATGGCTGTGAGGCCGAGCACCGTATTCGTGTTTCGGGTAACGCTCCCTTGGTGATGCCTTACCATATTGCCTTGGATCATGCTCGTGAAGCAGCCGCCGGGGCCAAAAAGATCGGCACAACCGGACGTGGCATTGGCCCAACGTATGAAGACAAGGTGGCTCGTCGCGGTGTGCGTGTGGCAGACCTTTTTAATGAAAAGTTTTTCATTGAACGTGTCCGCGACGTGATGCAATATCATAACTTTGAGCTCACTAAACTTTTGGGTGCCGAAGCGCTTGATGTCAATAAAGTTATCGATGAGACATTGGCATTTGCCCCACGCATCAAACCGATGCTCACTGATGTCTCCTACACGATTAATAAGCTGATGGACGAAGGCAAGTCCTTCCTCTTTGAAGGTGCACAAGGTTCGATGCTCGACATCGATCACGGAACTTATCCCTACGTGACAAGTTCTAATACTGTGGCTGGAGCCGTTTGCTCTGGAGCTGGTGTCGGCGCTCACCGTATTGACTACGTGTTAGGTATCACAAAGGCTTATTGCACGCGTGTCGGTGAAGGTCCTTTCCCGACGGAACTCAATGATGAAATCGGTCAGCATCTGCGCGATAAGGGTTACGAATATGGCGCTGTAACTGGTCGTCCGCGCCGTTGCGGTTGGTTTGACGGTGCGGCAATGCGTCGAGCAGTCCAAATTAACGGCCTGCGTGGTCTGGCGGTTATGAAGCTTGACGTCTTAGATGGTCTTGAAAAGGTGCGTCTGGGTGTGGGTTATAAGTATCAGGGCGAAGAAGTTGATGTGATGCCTTATGGTGCAGAAGCTTGCGCTCAGTGCGAAGTGATCTATGAAGATTTTCCGGGTTGGAAAGAAAGCACGTTCGGTGTGACACGCTGGGAAGATTTGCCAGAAACGGCTAAGCGGTACCTGCAGCGTCTCTCGGAAGTGGCTGGTTGTCCGATTGCTGTTGTTTCGACTGGTCCCGATCGTTCACAAACGATCATGCTTGATAACCCATTTGCCAAGTAATTAATCATTAGAGGGATAGGGGCGGCATCAAGCCGCCCTTTCAAATTTATGAGTGACCTTTTCGTTACCCAAGAACAATACGATAACTTAATTGAGAAGCTGATCTTAAAGGTGGCCGATGACGGCTATCAATTTGATTCTCTTTTGTGTCTGGCTCGTGGCGGTTTACGTATCGGGGATATTTTTTCTCGAGTCCATGACATGCCTTTAGCCATTTTGGCAACGAGCTCTTACCGAGCCGCTGCTGGTAAAAAACAGGGTGATTTGGATATTGCCACCTTTATTACTAAAACGGGCGGTGAAATTGCCGGTCGATTGCTTCTGGTTGACGACATGGTCGATTCTGGCAAAACTATTGTGCAGGTTGCCCGTCATCTGAAAGACCAGTATCCAGCCATCACAGAAATCCGAGTGGCTGTCCTTTGGTGGAAATCTCACTCGGTTTGTAAACCAGATTACTGGTGTGACTATTTGGAAGATAATCCGTGGATTCATCAACCCTTTGAACGCTACGACGCAATCGGGCTTGAACGGCTGCGCAAACACGATTTTTAGTCTCTTGCGTTTCAATAGATAAAAAGCTAAGTGGGGAGGTCAAAGCCTCCCCAAAATTATTTGAGTCCTTATTATCTGGCCTCTGAACTCTATCTGGCTGCAAGTAATTTTGAAGCAATAGGAGAAATTGCTTAAAATGTCGAAAATTTTCTCTGTCTTCAATTCTTTATCAGTTCTGCCATGGATATTGCAGCTACTCTTGAAGCTTTCTACAACAAGGTGGATTTGTTGTACTTAACCGATGTCATCGGTATTGTTGCCTTTGCCTTTGCGGGTGTATTAATTGGTATTCGTATGAAATGCGACCCCGTAGGCATTTTTGTGTTGGCTTTTTCTACAGCTTTTGGCGGTGGGATTGTTCGTGATCTTTTAATTGACAGACGTCCGATGTATTGGATTGCCAATCAGGAATTGGTCTGGTTGGTGCTTTTGATCACGATCTTTACACCGATGATTTTCCGCTTCTATAAAAAGCACCTCTCATACGATGTCTTTGTTTGGAGTGATGCAATTGGTTTAGGTTTTTTCTCAGCCGTCGGTACAAGCCACGGTGTGAGCTTGGGCGTACCGTATTTGCCAGCTGTCCTTTGTGGGGTGGCAACCGGTGTGTTCGGCGGTCTTTGCAGAGACACTTTTTTAAATATCAAGCCTTCTTTAATTTATGATCATCAGCCCTACGGCTCGGTGGCTTTTGCAGGCTGCTGGCTCTACATTGCGATGATTGAGCTTGGGTTTGATAATACTTTGAGCATTTGGGTAGGGTCGCTCTTTATCTGCTTTTTCCGTATGTGGTGCTACTATCGCTCCTGGCGTATCGCCTATCACGATGACTTTATTCACCAGGATCCGTCGCCTGAAACTGATCGAGATCGTCGTCAGTAGCCACAAGGACTCAAAAGTTGTGTCACGAAAATGGCGTCTGGACAAGACGCCGTTTTTTTTCTTACAATCAAACCTTTACTGTTAGGGAATTAGGACTGATTCGTGCGTCTGCGTCAAATTCGTATCAGCGGTTTTAAATCTTTTGCTGATCTCACCGTCATTGAAGTGCCTTCATCCATCGTTGGGATTGTTGGGCCGAATGGGTGCGGTAAATCCAATGTGATTGAAGCCGTACGCTGGGCTTTGGGTGAGGGCAAAGCCAGTGATCTTCGCTGCAAGAGCATGAGTGAGTTGATTTTTGCCGGATCGGATAATCGAAAACCTGCTGGCCGAGCCATGGTCGAATTGGTCTTTGATAATTCAGACAGTACGCTGCAGGGGCCGTGGGGCTCTTATACTGATATTTCTGTCAAAAGAGTACTCACCCGAGATAATACAAGCTCTTATCTCATTAATAATCAGCAGGTTCGAGCAACAGACGTCAGAGACCTTTTTATGGGGACAGGTCTTGGAGCTAACTCCTATGCCATCATCAGCCAGGGGATGGTGACTGAATTTGCGAAGGACTCGCCTGAAAAGCGTAGAGAATATCTCGAAGAGGCAGCCGGAGTCTCTAAATATAAAAAGAGACGCAAGGAAGCAGAATCCAAATTAGCCAGTACTCGGGCCAACTTGGAAAGAGTAAGTGACCTGCAGGTCACGCGCAGGGAATCTTTAAAACGCTTAGAAGAAGAGGCCCGAGTTGCCCAAGAGTATCAGCAACTCAATACTAAGCGTCAGGCTCAAGAATCGCTTTGGTGGTTCACTCAGATGCTTGAGGCAAAAAATGCCATTGATCGCATCAATGCCCAAATTACTGCTGCCCAGGCTGAGGTCAATAAAAACGATTCTGAATTGCTCCGTCTTCGGCAAAATTTGCAGAAATTACGCACTGAACTAAATGATGCCAATATTACGGTTCTCGGTAAAACTCAATCCTTAGCTGATGTGGATCGGCAAATTTCCGCCGTAGAGGGCAACATACGTTCAATTATTGAGCGTCGTGCTTTAATGCAGACTCAGCTTGAAAGTTACCGCTCAATGGTTGAGGCCCGCGATCGTGAAATCAAGTCACAAAGTGAAAAGACCCATCGGTTGAGTGCTGAGCGCGAAGAGAAAGAAGAACTGGTAGCTACAGCCAATGAACGACAAGCCGCTCTAGAAGAGCAAAAGTTTGCTGCTGAAGACTTGGCTACTCAAAAACGTACGATTTTTGAGAGTTTGCAACAGGAGTCTGCGCGTATCGAAAATGACTCCCGTGCGCTTTCTCTTGAGTTGGCGAGACTTTCTAAAACAAAAGAAGAGCTGACGCTTCGATTGGAAAAGTTTAAACGCGAAGCGGCTCAAACGACCGCACCCGATACAAAGAGTTTTGAATCTCTTAAAGAAGAACTCGCAGTTGTTAAAGAGGATAACGAAGCGCTTAAATTTGAGCGAGAAGAATCTCAAGCAATGCTTGAAGAGGCTAGAGAGCACTTTTCATCCTGCCAAACAGCTATCCATGAAAAAGAGCAACGACTTGCCGCTATTAACGCCAAACTTATAACGCTAAAAGATTTAGAAGAAAAAAGCTTAACTCAAGACAAACTTTACGAGTGGCTAGAAAGACAGGGTTTATCCTCACTTTCCAGATTATTTGAGAAACTCGAACCTCAAAATGGTTGGGCTCGAGCTCTTGAAGCTGTCTTACGTGAAAGAGTGAACGCTTTAGGGATTTCCAATTTGTCGATGGCGGCCGCTTTTGCATTAACACCGCCTCCGGCAAAACTTACGTTTTACTCAACTATGATCAGCGAAGAGGCTCAAGCAGAAACAACTCAAGCTTTGCAGGGTCTCATTACAAAGCTTCATTTTGACCGACACAATCTTGAGACTCGTGCAGCTCTTTCTCGTTGGCTTTCTCATTACTATGTCGCCGACAGCATTGAAGATGCTGTCTCACGCGTCAATCTTTTGCCTGAAGGGGCACATTTTGTCACTCCTGAAGGTCATATGGTTGATAAGTTCAGTGTGAATTTCTGGGCCGATGATTCAGCAGGTTTGTTATCAAGACGCGCAGAAATCTCATCTTTAGAAGATGAGGCGCTGAATTTACGTCATGAACTTGAAAGGTTGCAGCAGGAAATGGGTGAGGCCCGGATTAATGTTTCAAAAATGAGTGAACGACTACAAAGTATCAACTCACAATTTGAAACTATGCGGTCAAAAGAAAGTGAGTTGGCGCTCGAATTAACGCGCATGTCTGCTGCTATTGAGGCCTACCGCAACCGAAGTGAAGAGTTAGGGGAATGGATTGAAGAGGCTCAAGTACAGCTTGAAGAGACAACTGCTGCTATTGAAGAAGCCGATGAGCGTTTCTCTACGCTTGATGAAGAAGTAGCTAACCGCCAGCAAAAGTCAGAAGATGCACGTCTTGCTTGGGAGCGTGCAAGAGATGACGCTCACAGAGCAGAGCAGGCGTTTAACGTTTTTGCTTACACGCAAAGAGAAGTTGAGCTGGCGCTTAAAACATTGTCTGAACGGATAGCCGAAGCCCAACGGGCTCAACTTTTAGCACAAAACGAGCAGACCGAACTTAAAGAAAAGATTGAAGCGGTAAGTGTTGCTCTTGAGGAGCTCGATGAAGATAGTGAAAAAGCTGGACTTCAGGAACTGTTATCTAAGCGTGAAGCAGCTGTTGAAGAGCTCGAAAAATCCAAAGCAGAATTAAATACGATTGAATTTGCTGTCACAGAAGCCGAGAAAACGCTTGAAAGTATTGAGGAAACCAAGCGTCAGCAACAAAATAAAATGGCTGATTTAGTTTCTAAACGCGGTCAGCATGAAATTGAATACGGTACGGTGCGAAGCCGTCTGCAAGAGCTCGATTATGACGAAGAGGGTTTAAGAACCCGCTACGAAATTGAGCGGCCCAAATTATCCGCTTTACGTCAGCAGGTTGAGCTCCTTGCCCGGCAGATGGCCCAATTGGGAGCCGTTAATCATGCAGCGCTTGAGCAGCTTAAAACCGAGCGTGAAGAGGTTGAACGTATTGACCGTGAAGTGGCTGACTTAGAGCAGGCCATTGCCACTATTGAAGCGGCTATTAAGAAAATTGACCACGAAACTCGTTCGCTTCTGATTGATACTTTCAATCGGGTCAATGAAGCCTTTAATCAAAAGTTTACGCAGCTTTTTAACGGTGGACACGCACGTTTGGAGATGACTAGTGAGGACGCGCTGGAAGCAGGCATTGAGATGTATGCTAATCCGCCGGGTAAACATAATCACTCTATTCGTCAGTTATCAGGCGGTGAATTGACATTGACAGCCACGGCCTTGGTTTTTGCATTCTTTACGCTCAATCCGGCCCCGTTCTGTCTTTTGGACGAAATTGATGCACCACTTGATGAAGCTAATCAAGAGCGGCTTTCAAGATTGGTTGCTGCGATGAGTCTAAATACTCAATTTATGATGATTACGCATCATCGTGTCACGATGGAGCATACCAATCAGTTAATTGGTGTCACCATGAAAGAGCCTGGAGTTTCACGAGTGGTCAGCGTCGATATTGCAGAGGCGAGCCAATACGCTCAAAAAGCGTCAGGACACTGACGGCATAAGACCGGACACTTCCGTTCGGTTTTTTCTTTTGGATTGGATTGAATTGAATCAGTCGGCCTTCTGGGCAGGCTGAGGCTATTGTGTTTGTAATAAGAAATGTGGGAGAGGTGTAGTAATGTTTGCAAGATTTATGATTTTCTTTTTTGGTTTGTGCGTGTTGTCTTTAGGTATTGCTACGGTGACCAATGCCGGTTTAGGAACTGGAACTGTGAGTTCTGTTGCCTTCGTTTTGAATCGTTTAACAGATTTCTCAATGGGCTTTTTTGTTTTTTGACCAACGTGTTTTTCTTTGTTCTGCAAGTCATTGTTGATTCAAAAGATTTGGTGAAAAAAGCATTTAGGCAGTTGCCCATCTGTTTTGTATTCGGGATGATATTCGATATCGCGTTGTGGGTGAGCGGGCATGTTGTTGCGCAAAATTATTGGCAGCAGCTTTTGATGGCCTTTTTCGGAAGCATTCTTACCGGTTTAGGAATTGCTTCGATGGTCTTTGCACGTTTGGTTGGCTATTTTGCCGCCAGAAGGTTTTGTGCTTGCCATTATGAACCGCTGGGGAGGATCCTTTGGGACACTACGTATGAGCGCTGACCTTTTCCTTTTAGCAAGTGCAGCCGTTTTATCTTTTTTAAGTTTGGGCACGATCGTGGGTATCCGTGAAGGAACATTAATCACAGCTATGTGTTCAGGTCCCATTGCTAAATTTTTTCTAAAAGGTTGGGCAAAATTTTTCCCGAAACACAGTCCGATCGATTAATCGGAAAAATTCTTGCTCTAAGGCTGAAAAGATATACGACCTTGATCTAAAATAACAGGCTGTATCGGAATATTTTCCGCTCTGTTGAATGGGCAAACACGCTGGCCTGGGCACAGCGTTTTTGAGGTTTTTTATGAATGAAACAGTTCTCTTCTTGGTCATAGGTGCGGCCGTCATTTTAGTGGGTCTTTTTCTTTGGTCCAGAATGGAGGCCAAGAAGAATGTGCAAAGTCGGGTCGGACTCAGTAATTTGCCTCGGGATAAAATTTATGAAGGTATGAATCGCCCTCATACCAAGCGGGAGAGTGGTCCTCAGGAATTGGTTACGACATTAAATTCTGATAATACTTTATCAGAGGCAGCTTTTCAGGTTGAAAGTGTTAGTGAACCTCAAGCGGCCGATGACTCTAAAGTATCTTTAACACCTTCTGTAGAAGCAGTCCCTGAACCTGAAGAGCCTAAAGTTGAGCAGGCCCCAATGGCCCCTCGCAAAACGGTAGAGCCTGCAAAACCAGAGGTAAAAGAAGTGTTGCCTAAACAGGAAGACCTTTTTACCCAGCCCATTGAGACTGAAGAGAAAACTGAAGAAAAAGTTCAAGAGCCTGTTCAGCCTTCAACTTTTCCCAAAGAGGGCCTGGCTCGTTTCGAATATGACGCAGTGACTGAAACGGTGGGCTGGGTGCAAGCTACCAAAGCTATTGACGGAAAAAAAATGATGGAGATGGTAAGTAACCTTCAGAAGTTGGGACTTGCCCTTCGAATCTATGTTCGCCGTTCTGACAATAAGCGCTGGTACCAGCCAAGTGCTGTGGGTCGCTACAGCGAACTCGCCGTTATTTTACTTTTGGCCAATCGCCAGGGCTGTGTGAATGAAATGGATGCCAGCCGCTTCGCGACGGCTATTCAACAAATCGGTATTGCTTTGGAAGCTGACAGTGATACTGAGGCTTCTCACGAAATTGTCAAGCGTGCTCAAAAGCTTTACAACGATGTGCTTCGCCTTGATGTCCAGCTTAATTTTGTGATGGCTTCCAAGGAGCCCCTTAATCCCAATGATGTGGCAGAGGCTGCGCGTCTGGCGGGCTTTACACAGCTTAATCCCATGCGCTACTTTTTAGGTAGTGTTAGAGATATTTCTCAGGCCACGATCTTTTTGACGCAGGATGATTTCGACCGCAGGTATTTGACGATAGCTTTGGATGCGCCGCTGGCCGCACCAGACTCCAATCCTTTGCGCTCACTTTTCAGTGCCTCTAATGACTTGTGCGCTCGACTCAATTTGCAACTTCAGGATTCGCGTGACAGACCGATTAATACCGAGTCGGCACAGTCGATTAACCATCAGCTCAAGAAGTATTATGCGGAAATGCTAAAGGCTGATATTGAACCCGGCAGCCCTCGCGCCCGAGTTCTCTTTACCCGCGATTAACAGCTTTGACAATAAGAGCGACCTCCGGTCGCTCTTTCAAACTATGAGTTCCAAAAATACTGATACGACATTAAGTCTCTTTGATTGGGGAAGCGAAAATTCGATTCCTGACGCTGACAGCGTCAAAGCAAAAATGAGAGCGCTTGAAAAAGACTTGGAGCGCTGGAATTTCGAGTATTACGTTCTTGACGCTCCTAGTGTGCCCGACAGCGAATATGACAAAGCTTTTAACGAGCTCGTAGAGCTTGAAAAAGTCTATCCGCAGTTTAAGTCTCCTGCATCTCCCACTGAACGGGTAGGTGGCGCGGCTCGCAGTGATTTGGTAAAAGTGCGACATGCGCTTCCGATGCTTTCCATTCACACGGAAACAGATTTTGAGGCAACCGGTGCTAAGGCTTTTGATGAACGTGTTCGCAAGGGCTTGGGATTAACGCCGGCAGACCCTCCTGTGGAATATGATGCTGAGCTTAAATTCGATGGCCTGGCAATGAATCTGCGATATGAAAATGGTGTTTTGGTGTCTGCGGCTACTCGTGGCGACGGCTTAGTCGGCGAGGATGTGACAGCAAATGTAAAGACTATCCGTACGATTCCTTTGCATTTACCGCTTGATGCTCCTTCCGTTTTGGAAGTCAGAGGCGAAGTCATTATGCATAAGGCAGATTTTGAAAAACTCAATGACGAGCAGCGCCTTGAAGGGTTAAAACCTTTTGTTAATCCGAGAAATGCTGCTGCGGGTTGTTTAAGGCAACTCGATCCTAAAGTGACGGCTAAGCGAAAACTGTCTTTTTACGCTTATGGATTAGGGGAAGTCAGTGAGGCGTTTGCGCTCACTCACAGCGGTATTTTGGATAAGCTCTCTCAATGGGGATTTCCGGTTGCCAAAGAGCGCAAGGTGGTCCGCGGTTGGGAGGCTTTGTCTCAGTTTCATGACTGGGTTAAAGAAATCCGTCAGAGTTTGCCCTTTGAAATTGACGGTGTTGTCTATAAGGTCAATCAGCTTGCCGAGCAAAATGAATTGGGCTTTATTTCCCGCGAGCCTCGCTGGGCTTGCGCTCATAAGTATCCGCCTGAAGAAGCGCTTACAGTGGTTGAAGATATCGATGTACAGGTCGGCCGTACGGGTAAACTCACACCGGTAGCACGTCTTAAACCGGTTTTTGTGGGCGGTGTGACCGTTTCAAATGCAACGCTTCACAATGAAGATTTTATCGGCGAATTAGGGCTAAAAATCGGAGATACGGTTGTGGTACGCCGAGCCGGAGATGTGATCCCAGAGGTTGTGCGGGTGCTGACTGAAAGACGGCATGGATCCGAGAAAGATTTCATTATGCCCAAGCTTTGCCCAGTGTGCGGATCAGAAACTATTCGAGATGAAGAAGAAAAGGATACGCGCTGTACGGGTGGTCTCTTTTGTCCAGCGCAGCGCCGTGAATCATTAGTTCATTTTGCCTCGCGCCTGGCTTTAAATATTGATGGTCTAGGTGAAAAGGTGATTGACCAGCTCCTTGATGCAGGGCTTATTCAAACACCGGCGGATCTTTATCGCTTGACCGAAGATAAGCTTTTGTCGCTTGATCGATTCGGCAAAAAAAGTGCTGCTAATTTACTGCTAGCACTTGAAAAAAGTAAAGAAACTACACTGGCTCGGTTTATCTACGCTTTGGGTATTCGCCATGTTGGAGAGAGTACTGCGAGGGATCTAGCTGCGCACTTCAGAAGTCTTGAAGCCATAATGGCAGCTGATACGGTGTCGTTGCTTGAAGTCAATGACGTAGGAGAGGTGATCGCTCAGTCTATCCGGCACTTTTTTGAGGAGCCGCACAATCAGAGAGTAATTGCAGAGCTTTTGGATTTGGGAATTCATTGGCCGTTGCCTCAAGATAGTGCTGCTAATCAACTTGTTTCAGGTAAAACCTTTGTTTTGACTGGCACTTTACCTTCAATGGGAAGGGAAGAGGCTAAGGCATTATTGATTGCACAAGGTGCAAAAGTTGCTTCCAGCGTCAGTAAAAAAACCAATTATGTGGTAGCCGGGGCGGAGGCAGGAAGCAAATTGGAAAAGGCGCAGGCTTTAGGCGTCACAGTGATTGATGAAGCGGAAATGCTCAAATTGTTAAAAGGATAGAAAGATGTTAGGGATTATTTTTGGCAGTGGCTTTGAACATTTTGTCCTTGACAATCAGAAGACTAAGAAAGTTGAGACGCCTTTTGGCGATGTGGAACTTGAGACAGGTAATTTTAACGGCCAGGCTGTTGTCCTTTTGCATCGCCATGGAAAGGATCATCGGTTTGCTCCGCATCAAATTCCTTACAAAGCACAGATGTGGGCGCTAAAGCAGTCTTCGGTAACCGATATTATTGCTGTGGCATCGGTGGGTGGCATGGCAGCCGAAAATGCTCCGGGACATTTTACGGTGCCCGATCAGATTGTCGACTATACAAGCGGACGTGACGGCACTTATTGGGGCGAGGCTGGGATGCCGATGAAGCACATTGATTTCACCGAGCCCTTTGATGAAGGTTTGCGCGAAAAACTTTTTGATGCAGCTCAATCCGCGAAAATTTTTGTTCATAACCGAGGAACTTATGCTTGCACCCAAGGACCTCGCTTAGAAACTGCCGCGGAGGTTCGGCGAATGATCATGGACGGTTGCGACATGGTCGGTATGACAGCTATGCCTGAAGCAGCATTAGCCCGGGAATTACAGATACGATATGCGTTAATTTGCTTTAGTGTGAATTGGGCTGCCGGTTTAGTGGATAAGAAACTGGACTTTGAAGCAATTAAAGCTGATATGAATCGCTCTGTCTCAGGAATCGTCAGACTGCTGGGTGTTTTGATAAACTCTAATCGGTTTGATTAGGAATTCATTATGACTACAAAGCAATTTATTTCTGTCGGCTGCCTATCTTTGCTGATGGCAGCAACGGCCTATGCTGGCAGCATTTCTTCATCAATGGTCCCTGCTCAGGTCAAGGAGGCTTTTACTAAACAATTTCCTCAAGCTCAAGTTCTTGAGTGGGATTACGAAGATGATGAAAATGCCTATGAAGTTGAGGCTAAAGTTCAACGCGCTGAAATTAAAGCTTCGTATCGAGAAAATGGTGAATTGATTCGCTCAAAGGAGGATGTCTCATCTCATCAGATACCTTCTTTTGTGCTCGAAGAAATACAAAAAAATTGGCCCAGAGCAGAGGTGCTCGGAGCCAATAAAATCACAACGCCCAAAGAAACAGTTTGGGATGTTGGTCTGAAATTTAGAGACCGTCATCACAATGTCAAAATAAAGAGCCGCGACTAAAACGCAGACTCCTGCTTTTAACACACTTACTTTCTGACTAGACTTGCGGAGTCAAAACCTCCAGCAAGTCTTTTTCAATGGCCACCGTGGTAGGAATATCTTTGAGGGCCTCGCCGTCAATGAGAAAAACGTCTTCTACCCGTTCACCCATTGTCATAATTTTGGCCGTTTGAAGATTAACATGATATTTATTTAATATTGTTGCAATATCAAATAACAATCCGATTCGGTCCATACATGTGATGGAAAGAATGTAGTTGCGGCCAGATTCATCTGCTTCAATATTTACGAGCGGTTGAAGGGGAAAGTGGCGCGAGCGCCGTGAAAGTTTCCCTGGTTTGCTCTTTGGAAGTTCCTTGGGGTTAATCAACCAGTCAGTTAATTCTTCGGTGAGCTTATTCGACAGCTCAATTAAATCTCTAGAGCCGTTGTCCGTAACAACAAAGGTGTCAAATGCTTTTCGATTGAGGGTGGTGTAGATTCGTGCATCCAAAACAGAGAAGCGTTTCTTTTGCAAAAATCCGAGAATGCTCGTAAAAAGCCCGAAACGATCCGGGGTGTATACCAATATTTCGATTCCCGCATTTTGAGGTAAAAGTCTTGTTGACACAAAGGCAGTGTCGGTAGGAAAGACTTTTGAGAGGGAAATTGTTTGCCAGGCAATGCTCTCAGCCGTGTGTCTTAAAAAATACTGCAGTGTGAGTGTTTTCCAAATGGCTTCGATTTTATCTTCTGTAACTCCCTCTTTGAGAATTATTCTTGCCGCCTCTTTTTGCCGTTGCAGTAAAAGTGCGTGCTTATCTGGGGCTCCTTCCTGACGCACTAGGGGCAGAGTTTGCCAGTAAAGGTCCTGCAGAAGCTGACTTTTCCATTGTGTCCAAACTTTGGGGCCGGTTGCTCTAATATCGCAGACGGTTAAAAGAAATAATCCGTTTAAGCGTTCCTCAGTTTGAACAATCTCGGCAAATCGCCTGATTACATCAGGGTCTGAGAGGTCTTGTTTTTGTGCAACAAGACTCATGGTTAAATGTTCTCGGACGAGAAAAACAAGGAAATCGCTGGTTTGGGGATCAATGTTAAAGCGTTTGCAGAAGTTTTGAACGATTTCGGCTCCGATTCTCTCGTGGCGGCCGCCCAGGCCCTTGCCGATATCGTGAAAAAGGGCGGCAAGCACCAGCCGCCAGCTGTCTTTCATACCTTGCATCAGACGTGTGCAGATGGGGTACTCATGTGCATATTCACTGCGGCTGAAGTACCGGATGTTTCGTACAACGCGCATCGTATGCTGATCGACCGTGTAAGTATGAAAGAGGTCATGTTGCATTTGACCGACAATGTGCTGAAACTCAGGTAAAAACAATCCTAAAATGCCCCATTGATTGAGATCTAAGAGAGCGTGGCTGACGCCATGAGGCATTTTCAAAATCTGCATGAACATTGCCTTATTGGCAGGATCATTTCTGAAGTCTTCATTGATGAGCTCTCGGGCACTCATTAGTTCACGAAGAAGTGAAACACTCAGGCGTTTAAGCGGTGAGGAGCTCTCTAAAAGATAAAAAGCTCTCAAAATCGCATTCGGATCATCTTTAAAGGCACCGTCATGTGTGATATCGAGTGTATAGCCTCGGGCAATGAATGTTCTGTCAATAACCGTTTCCTGAACATGGTTTTCGCCGAAGAACTTATCCTCGAACATTTGCATGAAGATGTCGGTGAGCTGACGCACAGTTTTAGCAGTGAGGTAGTAGCGTTTCATGAGCGCTTCACTGGCGAGCTGATGTTCGGTGTCTTTGTAGCCTGCAGCCTGTGCTACCGGTGTTTGAATATCAAAAATCAAACGGTCTTCATGCCGCTTAGCGATTAAATGCAGATAAATTCTGATGGTTTGAAGCGCGTGATTAACCTCTTTTAATGTATCGGCTTCACGAGGAGCGAGTGTTCCGGAGGCTAGCATTTCTTCAGCACTTGCCCCGAGCCTCGCAGCCTGAGAACACCAAAAAAGAACATGCAAGTCTCTTAAACCGCCCGGACTTTCTTTAACGTTGGGTTCTAGTGAATAGGGTGTATCCTCGTGCTTTTGATGCCGCTGACGCATTTCAAGCGCTTTGGCTCTGAAAAAATCTGCCGCGACGATTTGCCTGAAAAAAGATTGCTGTAGCTCTTCAAAAAGGTGCTTATTGCCGCAGATGAATCTCGCTTCAAGAATAGCGGTTTGTACCGTGATATCTTGGCTACTTTCACGCAGTGTTTCTTCTAGCGTTCGCACGCTACTACCTACGGTAAGCCCCATGTCCCAGAGCCGCATAAGGAAATGCTCAATCTTCGTAGCCTCATCGGCACTTGCGCTTTGTCGAAGCAGCACCATGACATCGAGGTCAGAATAAGGGAAAAGCTCTTTTCTCCCGTAACCGCCAAGTGCCACCAATGCAATTTCATTGCCAAGTTCTTCACAGAGCGCAAGCTGCCTGATGCATTCATCAGCAGCGGCTGTATGGCCGCGCAAATAAGTTGTGACACGACCGTCTGAAAGAAACTGTTTTCCAAGATTTTCGGAAGTGGTTTTAAAGTGATCAATAAAATCGGTCATAACGGTACAACAAAATCTCTACTCCTACTGTAGTTTAACTAAAACAGGCGATTCCCAATAGAAATTTCTTTTGTTACCATCGAGAACGTTTTTTGTATTTTGGCCGCTAATGTGTTCTGCGGCTATTTTGATTAGTGAGGAAAGGGTAATGCGCAGGGTTGTTGTAACAGGTTTAGGGGCGGTAAGTCCGATTGGTAACGATGTTAAGACACTTTGGGATAACGCTCTTAAAGGGGTGAGCGGAGTAGGTCCTGTCACTAGATTTGATGCGTCAGACTTTGGTTGCAAAATTGCAGCAGAAGTGAAGGATTTTGACGTTTCAGCTTATATGCCGGTTAAAGAAGCTAGACGTTTTGATCGGTTTATTCACTTTGGAATTGCAGCAGCTTTTCAAGCCATTCGTGACAGCGGTCTCGATAGCAGTCGTGAGAATTTGCGGCGCATCGGCTGCGCAGTGGGATCCGGTATCGGTGGCATCCCGATGATTACGGATAATCATAAGACGCTGATTGAACGTGGACCGCGTCGTGTTTCTCCCTTTTTGATTCCGGGTTGCATCATCAACATGGTCTCGGGTCAACTGGCCATTATGACGGGTTTTAAAGGACCCAATATGGCCCATGTGAGCGCCTGCTCTACGGGTTTGCACAGTATCGGAGAGGCCGCCTGGATGATTAAGAGAGGCGATGCTGATGTGATGATTGCTGGTGGCTCGGATGCTCCCATCTGTGCGCTTTCAATGGCCGGATTTGACAGTATGCATGCTATGTCCAGGCGCAATGATGATCCTCAGAAAGCATCTCGTCCTTTTGATAAAGATCGCGACGGCTTTGTATTTGGTGAAGGCGCAGGCGTACTGGTTTTGGAAGATTACGAACATGCAATGGCTCGAGGTGCAAAAATTTATGCCGAACTGGTCGGTTATGGTCTGACTGCTGACGCTCATCATATTACGACCCCCAATACGGAAGGCCCTTCATACTGTATGCAAATGGCTATTGAGCAAGCAGGCATTCGACCCCAAGATATCGATTACCTCAATGCACACGGTACATCAACTGTTTTAGGCGATGTCAATGAAACTAAAGCGATTAAGGAAGTGTTCGGTGAGCATGCAAAGGATTTAGTCATCAGTTCCTCAAAATCTATGATCGGTCATTTGTTTGGAGGTGCAGGAGGCGTGGAATCTGTGCTCACTGTGCTTGCCCTTCACCATCAGATGATTGCGCCAACGATTAATTTGGATGAACCTGATCCGGAGTGCGATTTAGATTATTGCGCCAACGTTGCACGTCAAAAGACGATTCGCTATGCAATGAAAAACTCTTTTGGTTTCGGCGGAACAAACGGCAGTTTGATTTTTAAACGCTTAGACTGACTTTCAATGTAGTTTGTTTCTTCACTGAAAATCAGAAAAAAAACACGCATTAGGTATAGGACCTTTTGCGTGTTTTTTTCTCTATTGAAGCTTAATGTAATCGGGGATAGGAGGATAGCCTTCCGAGAGGGTGAGCACTTCGTATCCAGTTTCAGTAACCAATACCGTGTGTTCCCACTGCGCAGAAAGACTTCTGTCTGCAGTGACCACTGTCCATCCGTCGTTGAGTTCTGAAATATGGCGGCGTCCGGCATTGAGCATTGGTTCAACGGTAAAAATCATGCCGGGCTTCATGATGATACGGTTATCGTGTGTATCGTAGTGACAGACGAAAGGATCTTCATGGAAGTTGCGTCCAACCCCATGTCCGCCATATTCATGCACAACAGAAAGACCTTCGGCATGAGCAACCTTTTCACAGGCAATACCTACATCGTTTAAAGGACGTCCCGGACAGATGGCGGCAATGCCTCGCCACATACTTTCGTAAGTGGCCTCGACTAAATGGCGAGCAGAGACAGAAATTTTATTGCCCACCATAAACATACGGCTCGTATCGCCATAAAAACCGTCGAGAATAACGGTAACGTCAATGTTGACAATATCGCCTTTTTTGAGAGTTTTTTCAGACGGAATGCCGTGACAGACAACATGATTGACAGAAATGCAGGTTGAGCCCGGATAAGGGGTAAAGCCCTTGGGGGCATAGCCCAAACAGGCTGACTTTGCACCGTGTGCGAGCATAAAGTCGTTCATTTTGTTGTCAAGATCAATGGTCTTGACACCAGGGACGACAAAGGGCTCAATAAAATCAAGCACTTGGCTAGCCAAACGGCAGGCTTTACGCATTCCCTCAATTTCTTCGGCAGTTTTAATTACGATAGCCATGGTAATCTTTTCTTACTTATTCAAAATATTGAGAAAATTTTGCTTTTTTCAAGCAGATTTCGCATATAATAGCGAGCTGTGCGAAAAAAGCTACTTTTTTTCGTGTCGAGAAGCGGTTTATTAGTCTTCCGTCCGCTTGCTCGGCTTTTTTATTTTCGGAAGGCTCTAATAGCGCAGCGCGCCATCTAACGGTTGTTTTGCCTCAAGACCGCAATTGATTAAAAAGATTCAATCGGTTCGCAAAATATAGCGGCGCGTTGTCAGTTTTAAACCTTAGAAGGAAAAATTATCATGGTTAGCATGCGCGAAATGCTCGAAGCCGGTTGCCACTTCGGTCACCAAACTCGCTTCTGGAATCCGAAGATGGGTCAATACATTTTCGGCGCCCGCAACAAGATTCACATCATCAACCTCGAAAAGACGGTTGTGAAGTTTGAAGAAGCCCTTAAGTTCGCTCGTGAACTTTCTGCTAAGGGTGGCAAGATTTTGTTCGTTGATACCAAGCGTGGCGGTCGTGACACGATCGTGGCTGAAGCTCAACGTGCTGGTTGCTGCTATGTTGATCAACGCTGGCTGGGTGGCACGCTCACCAACTTCAAGACCGTGAAGCTCACGATCAAGCGTTTGAAGGACATGGAAGAAACCGTTGCCAACGGCGGCTTGGACAAGATGACCAAGAAGGAAGCTTTGGACTTTACCCGTGAAGTTGAAAAGCTCAACCGCTCCATCGGCGGTATCAAGGATATGACCACGTTGCCTGATGCATTGTTCATCGTTGACGTCGGCTATCACAAGATTGCTGTCCAAGAAGCCAACAAGTTGGGTATCCCCGTGATCGGTGTTGTGGATACGAACTGCAGCCCGCTCGGCATCGACTATGTTATCCCTGGCAACGATGACTCGGCCAAGGCCGTTTCCATCTACGCCTCCGGAATGGCTGACGCCATTTTGTCCGGCCGTCAAGATAGCGAAGAAGGCTTGAAGGAAGTCGCCGGTGAAGAAGAATTCGTTGAAGTTGCTGAAGAAGCCTAATAAACTTCAATAGCGTTTTCTTTTTCGGGGCGAGGAGTTGAGTCAATGCCTCGCCCCTTTTTGAAATTCACAAACCAAACTCTACTGGAGAAATACATGGCCGTTATTACTGCCGCAATGGTTAAAGAATTGCGCGTCAAGACCGACGCTCCGATGATGGAATGCAAAAAGGCATTGACTGAAGCTGATGGCGATATGGCTCGCGCTGAAGAAATTCTTCGCGTCAAGCTCGGCAACAAGGCTAGCAAGGCTGCTGCTCGTATCGCTGCTGAAGGTGTGGTGAGCATCTACATCTCTGAAGACGGTAAGCTCGGTTCCATCTTTGAAGTGAACTCTGAAACCGACTTCGTTGCCAAGAACCCCGAATTCCAACAAATGGCTGCCGATGCTGCTCGTTTGGTGGCTGAAAAGAATCCTGCCGACATCGCTGCTTTGAGCGCTTTGGAAGTCAATGGTCAATCCATGGAAGCCATCCGTACGGCTTTGGTTGGTAAGATTGGTGAAAACATGACCTTCCGTCGCTTCAAGCGCATCGAAGCTCAAGGCAAGTTGCATCAATACGTGCACGGCGGCTCCAAGATCGGTGTGATTGTTGACTTGATCGGCGGCAATGATGAAGTTGGTCATGACATCGCCATGCACATCGCTGCTTTGAAGCCGAAGGCTTTGGACGCCAACGGTGTCGATCCCGAACTCTTGGCTACCGAGCGTCGCGTAGCTATTGAAAAGGCTCGTGAAGCCGGCAAGCCCGAAGCTATGCTTGAACGCATTGCCGAAGGTACGGTTCAGAAGTACTTAAAGGAAGTTACGCTCTTGTCTCAACCCTTTGTTAAGAATGACAAGATGAGCGTTGCTGAATTGCTCAAGCAAAACGGCGCTTCCATCGCCTCTTTCGTGCTCTACGTTGTGGGCGAAGGTATTGAAAAGAAGCAAAGCGACTTTGCTGCTGAAGTGGCTGAACAAATGGCAGCTGCTCAAAAGGCCTAATATTTTAGGTTAAGAGCCAGTCTCCAAGGCTCCCCAAAATTTCCCTTATGGAAAATTCGGGGAGCCTTTTTTTGTATCCAAAAATGACACAAAGACCAATGAGCTTGAATATTTTGCGCCAAGCGCATGGGTTTTCATTACAATGGCACTAACGCGTAGAAATTGATCGTTTGAGGCGATGAGTCTTGAGCGTGATTTGTTGTGCGCAGATGACTCGGCAATCATTTTCGGGAGTTCATTAAATGACGGAACAAACGCCTGTGAAATACAAGCGAGTGCTTTTGAAATTGTCCGGTGAATCTCTGATGGGACCGGATGCTTTCGGCATTAATCGCGAAACGATTCAATCAACGGTTGAAGATATTAAAGAAGCCTATGACATGGGAGTGCAAATCGGCATCGTTGTGGGCGGCGGCAACATTTTCCGCGGTGTTGCTCTGGGTTCAACCGGGATGGAACGTACGCAGGGCGACCACATGGGTATGCTGGCTACGCTTATGAATGCATTAGCTTTGCAGGACGCACTACGCAAAAACGGTGTCGAAGCCCGTGTTCAAAGTGCTTTAAATATTGAACGTATTGCCGAGTCTTATATTAGAGGCAAAGCATTGCGCCATTTGGAAAAGGGTCGTATCGTGATTTTCGCAGCAGGTACGGGCAATCCCTATTTCACAACGGATACCACGGCTGCATTGCGTGGAGCTGAAATCGGCGCCGACATCGTGCTTAAGGCTACGATGGTGGACGGCATTTATTCGGCTGACCCCAAGAAAGATCCAAATGCTACGTTCTACAAGACCATTACTTTTGATGAAGTGATCAAGCGCGACCTCAAGGTGATGGACGCAACTGCTTTTGCCCTTTGCCGTGAACAAAATCTGCCGATCAAGGTCTTCAATATCCGCAAGAAGGGTTCCATCGGCCGTGTCTGCCGTGGTGAAGATGAAGGCACCTTGGTCTATAACCCCTAACCAGAGACATTATTAGTCAACGGAGTATTTTTTATATGTCAATCAGTGAAATTCAAAAACAAACCGAATATAAGATGAACCGCACGGTTGAAACGCTGCGTGAGGACTTCATTAAGATCCGCACCGGCCGTGCTTCCACCGGTCTGCTCGATCACGTGATGGTTGATTATTACGGTACGATGACGCCGATTAACCAAGTGGCTCAGGTTGGTGTGGCCGATGCTCGCACTTTGACGGTTCAGCCCTGGGAAAAATCCATGGTGGCTCCCGTGGAAAAGGCTATTCGTTCCTCTGACTTAGGTTTGAATCCTGCTACTTCAGGCATGCTCATTCGCGTGCCGCTGCCGCCTCTGACCGAAGAGCGCCGCCGCGAACTCACCAAAGTTGTTCGTCACCTTGGTGAAGAAGCTAAAGTGGCCGTGCGTAATCTGCGTCGTGACGCAAATGAACAGATTAAAAAACTCACTAAGGCTAAGGAAATTTCTGAGGATGATGAATCCAGAGCCGAAAAAGACATTCAGAAATTAACTGACAACTTTGTCGTAGCCATTGATAAGTGCGTGGCTGAAAAAGAAAAAGAAGTGATGACGGTTTAATTCATTAACCGCCGCGATGACTTTAACTTCTCAAAAAGGCGGCGGGGCTCCGAGCCACGTCGCCATTATCATGGATGGAAACGGCCGCTGGGCTCAGCGCCGCTTGATGCCTCGCGTTGAAGGGCATCGGCGCGGTGTGCAGAGCGTGCGCCGTGTGATTGAGGCTGCCGCCAAGAGTGGGGTGCATTATCTCACCCTTTTTGCTTTCAGCAGCGAAAATTGGAAACGACCCGCCGATGAGGTCAATGCCTTGATGAAGCTTTTTGCCTCTGCGCTCCAAAAAGAGGCTCAGGCAATGGTCGAACATGGTGTGAGGCTTCGTGTGGCTGGCGACCTCAGTGCTTTTTCTCGCGAAATTCAAGATAGTATCGCTCACAGCGAAGCGATCACATCACATTGCGATACGATGCTGCTTACGGTTTGTGCCAACTATGGCGGCCGATGGGATATTGTGGAAGCTTTTCGCAATATTTTGCGAAAGGATCCGTCAATTGCAGCGCATCCTGAAAGGATTACCGAAGCGCTTGTTGATCAGAATTTGGCTTTTGACTGGGCTCCACCCGTTGATCTGATGATCCGTACGGGCGGTGAGCAGCGCATCAGTAATTTTATTTTGTGGCAGGCAGCTTATGCAGAATTGTATGCCTCGCCTACATTGTGGCCCGACTTTGATGAAAAAGACCTTCAAGCGGCCCTTAATTGGTATGCTGGACGTGAGCGTCGTTTTGGCATGACCGGTGAACAGATTCTGGCCCTCAAACAGGGAGAATAAAAAATGCTCAAGCAACGAGTGATCACAGCGATTGTTCTATTGTTGATTCTGATCGGTGCCTATATGTTGGGACCGGTAGCTTTTGCTGCAGTGATGGCGGTTGGTTTTATCTTGGCTCAATGGGAGTGGCTGAAGCTGGCCGGTTTGAGCTCGGTTGCTTCAGCAGTGCTCGCTTTGATTGTCGGAGGCTCTGTTACGGGCTTTGCCTATCTTGCCTACCTTGATCTTCAAATGATTCATCAAGCGGCTCGTGAGTATCAGATGCTTTACGCCAATCTTTCCGGGATCTTCGTGATGTATTTGGCGGCCATTACGCTCTTGTGGGTCGGTATTTCCATTCGTGTCTTTTTTGCACGGGTTACGGGTCTTCCCGTTAACCGTATTTTTGTGGGGGTGACTGGCGTTTTTTTCCCACCAGCGGCCTGGTTAGGTTTCGTGGCTATGTACGCTTCTTTCGGCATTTCCATGGTGATTTCTCTTTTAGCGATTGTCTGGGTAGCCGATATCATGGCTTACTTTACTGGCATGGCTTTTGGCAAACACAGAATGTCACCGGCTATCAGCCCGAAAAAGAGCTGGGAAGGCGTTGCAGGCGGTATGTTAAGCGTCATGCTCTTGGGATTAATCTTTGCTTGGTTTCTCCCGGAAATCAAAACTATCCCTGGCGTGATTGTCCAAAACATGGGGGTTGTTGCCTGGCTCGCGGTAGCCTTTGTGCTCGTGAGTTTGTCAATTGTGGGTGATCTTTTTGAAAGTGCCCTTAAGCGTCAGGCGGGCATTAAAGACTCCAGTAACCTTTTGCCTGGTCACGGAGGCTTTTATGATCGGCTTGATGCCATGATGCCTACTTTGCCTGCCGGTTTTCTGTTGAGTGTTTTGATTGCTTCAGGCACACTCGGTTAATCTTTCCTATTGTTATCTTTATGCAAAACATCGCTATTTTCGGTGCAACAGGGTCGATCGGAGGATCGACCCTTGATGTCTTAACGCACTATCCCGAGCGCTATCGGGTTTTTGCTCTGACGGCCAATAGCCGTTTGGATGAATTGACCGATTTATGTGAACGCTTTAATCCGCAGATTGCGCTTGTTGCAGATGCTTCAAAGAAAACGGAACTCGCGCAAAAGCTTGCTCAAAAGAATCTCAGTCATATTGAAGTGTGGGGCGGAGAAACGGATTTAGTTCGCTTGGCCGCATTACCTGAGGTCGATGTGGCGGTTCTTGCTATTGTCGGAGCTGCCGGTTTGGCACCGACCTTTTCTGCAGCGCGCGCCGGTAAACGTCTTCTTTTAGCCAATAAGGAAAGTGTGGTTTGTGGGGGAGCGCTTCTCATGCAAACCATTCGAGACTCAAAGGCTGAACTGTTGCCTGTTGACAGTGAGCATAACGCTATTTTCCAGTGTCTGGCCTCAGCTGATGAACTTCAGCGAAGCCAGGCGCGCATTATATTGACTGCTTCTGGCGGTCCTTTTAGAAAGCGTATGGATCTTACAGGAGTTACGCCTGAAGACGCTGTGGCGCATCCCACATGGAATATGGGTAAAAAAATCAGTGTTGACAGCGCTACTTTGATGAATAAGGGGTTGGAAGTGATTGAAGCCTCATGGCTTTTCGGATTTCCACCCGATCGCATTGATGTTGTTATTCATCCGCAAAGTTTGATTCACTCAATGGTAGAGTATGCTGACGGCTGTATCCTGGCTCAAATGGGAGCACCCGATATGCGCACGCCGATTGCCTATTCTCTGGGCTGGCCCGATCGTCTAAACGGTTTTGCCAAACGAGTAAACTTTGCTCAACTGGGTTCGGTTACATTTGAAGCACCTGATACAAAGCGCTTCCCTCAGTTAAGTTACGCTTATGAGGCACTAAGGGCAGGAGGATGCGCGAGCATTGTTTTAAATGCCGCCAATGAAATTGCCGTAGAGGCTTTTTTATCCCGGCGCATCGCGTTTTTGGATATTGCTAGGGCTTGCCGAGAAATGCTCAATCAGCTTGAACTTGCCGCCCCGACATCTTTAGAAGAAGTATTGGCAGCTGATCTTCTTGCTCGCCAAAAAACCCGTGAGGTGATTGCCCGATGGTAACGGCAGTTTTAGCTTTTGTTGTTGCGCTTGGCATCCTCATTACCTTTCATGAATTGGGGCACTACGTCGTTGCGCGTTTATGCGGCGTGAAAGTTCTGACTTTTAGTTTCGGATTCGGACCGAAACTTTTTTCAAAACGGCTGGGACCCGATCAGACTGAGTGGTGCCTGTCAGCTTTGCCACTAGGTGGCTACGTTTCCATGCTTGATGAGCGTCAACAGACAACTGAGATTGATCCTAAGGATTTGCCCCGAGCGTTTAACCGTCAGTCAGTCTATAAGCGCTTTGCTATTGTGGCAGCAGGTCCTATTGCCAATATTGTGCTTGCGATTATCTTTTACGCAGTCATGGCCTGGAGCGGACAACCTGAAATTCGTCCTGTGATGGATACGCCTGTGAGCCAGTCTCAGGCTGCTGTATTAAATATTGAGCGTCTGGATAGGGTGGTTTCTTTCGGCGGAAAAGAAATCGAGGGACTCGAAGATTTCAATTGGGCCATATTGGAGCATATTGGTGAAAATAATGTCGAAGCTGTTTTTGATCGAAACGGCACACACTTTACCGTTTCTTTTAACCTTAAAGATATTAAGGTTGATGAAGAAAGTGAGAGTCCTTTTAAGCAGCTCGGCATCAATATTCGTTACGGGGATCCGCTCCTTTTTAATATTCAAAAAGACTCGCCTGCAGCTCGTGCGGGTATCACTGAGGGCGACAAAGTATTAAGCGCTGACGGTCAATACGGTTTGTCTGTTCAGGAACTAGTGAGTTATATCAGCCATAAGGGGACTGAGCCGATTCACCTTGTGCTTCAAAATATCAAAGATTCACAAGCTTTAGCCCGTGAAGTCATTGTTGTGCCTGAAATGAGAATTTTAGATAATGCTCAGGGACAAAAAGAAGAGCGAGCAGTCATCGGGGTGAATGTCGGCGTCATGCCTGATGTAGTCTGGCTTTCCAAGGGCCCGATAGAAGGCCTTTGGGCAGGGATTGATCGAACTGTTTCTGTAACGAAAACGACCTATAAGGCAGTGGTGCAGATGATCACAGGTGAGGCGAGCACAAAAAATCTTACCGGTCCTGTCACTATTGCTGATTACGCTGGTAAAACTGCTCAGATGGGTTGGAGAGTTTACTTATCCTTTTTGGCTATGATTTCGGTCAGCCTGGGATTGTTGAATTTACTGCCGATACCGTTGTTAGACGGCGGTCACCTCCTGTATTATTTCATAGAAATTTTAAGGGGACGGCCTTTATCCGATCGGGTAATGCTGATCGGTCAGAAGGTGGGACTTTTTATAGTTTTGGCATTGGGGGCTTTAGCTCTTTCCAATGACTTCGTAAGGCTGATACAATAGGCCATCCGATCGAATCGTTAGAAAAAATGCATTTGAAATCTTCCCTGTTGCGCGCCTCTGTAGCGACGGCGCTCATGTCAATCGCGGGCGCTGCTGTGGCAGCTGCCTCAGATTTTGTTATTCAAGATATCCGCATTGAAGGTATTGCCCGTACAGAACCCGGTACGGTTTTATCCCATTTACCGTTTCAGGTAGGCGATGAATTTACCGACGCCAAGGGCAATACAGCTATTCACGCACTCTATGGGTCAGGACTCTTTCGGGATGTGCGGCTGGAGCGTGAGGGTAACGTACTTGTAATTCAACTGCAGGAGCGTCCTGCTGTTGCTTCCATCAGCACGCAAGGTATTCATGCTTTTGATAATGCCGCCATTGAGCAAAGCTTGCGAGACGTCGGCATGGCAGAAGGCCGTATCTTTGACCATGCAACGCTAGACCGCGCTGATCAGGAAATGCGTCGCCAGTATCTGGCCCGCGGTTACTACGGTGTGGATGTAAAAACAACGGTAACGCCTCTTGATCGCAATCGTGTACGTTTATCCATTGTGGTGGATGAAGGCGAGGCGGCGAGCATTTCTTCAATCCGTTTTGTGGGTAACCGCATCATGGATGATGAAACGCTCCAAGAGCAAATGCAGTTGACGACCTCAGGTTGGATGAGCTGGTACACCAAGAGTAACCTCTACTCTCGCGAAAAGCTTGCCGCTGACATTGAAGCAATTCGTTCATACTATCTCAATAACGGCTATCTAGACTTTAAGGTTGACAGCGTTCAGGTATCAATTGCGCCTAACAAGCAGGATATTTTTATCACCATCAATATGACTGAAGGTGAGCAGTACCATATTACGGGTGTGGAATTAACCGGTGATATGTTGGGTCTGCAAAAAGATCTTGAGCAGCTAATCGAAGTCGAACCGGGCTCAATTTATAACGCTGAGGTGATCAATACGGCTTCGACTGCCATTACCGATAAGCTCTCAAGTCTAGGTTACGCTTTTGCCACAGCCCGTCCGACGCCTGTCGTGACCGGAAATAACGAAGCTAAAGTGATCTACACGATTGACCCGGGCCGTCGCGCTTATGTTCGTCACGTTAACATCTCAGGCAACAGTAAGACACAAGACGAAGTCATTCGTCGAGAAGTTCGTCAGTACGAAGCTGCTTGGTTTGACAGTGAAGCAGTGAAGCTCTCACGTGACCGTATTGACCGTTTGGGCTTCTTTGACTCAGTGACGGTTGACCCGAAACCGGTTCCGGGAACCCGTGATCAAGTGGACTTGGAAGTGGTGGTGAAGGAACGTCCGACGGGAAGCATCAATTTGGGTGCCGGTTTCTCAACGAGTGACGGTGTGATTTTGTCAGCCGGTTTTGCTCAGAACAATATTTTCGGTACCGGTAAGTCCGTGAGCGCTGAAGTCAATACTTCTGATAGTACTCGTACTTATGCGTTGTCGCTCACTGAGCCTTACATTACTCCTGAAGGTATTTCACGCTCCATCGACTTGTACGATCGCCGAGTCGATATGGATGAGCTCGACTTAGCTAACGACCTCGAATATGAAACCCGCGGTGCAGCTGTGAGTTGGGGTATTCCTTTCACAGAATATGACCGTGTGTTCTTAGGTGCTAAGTTTGAAAACACAATTGTGGATGCTGGCTCGAGAGCACCTCGCCGTTACAAGCAGTACGTAGATGACTTTGGTGATTCACCGAAGGCTGTAGCTGCCACTATCGGCTGGTCACGAGACAGCCGTGATAACGCTTTGGCTCCGACTCGTGGTACCTATCAGCGTTTGTCCGGTGAAGTAACGTTGCCGGTGATGGATTTGCGCTACTATCGTGCAAGCTATCAACTGCAGCATTATTGGCCTGTAACCCGTGATCTCACACTTGCCTTTAACGGTGAAGTTGGCTACGGCGACAGTTGGGGCGGCAAAGAATATCCGTTCTTTAAGAACTTCTACGCTGGCGGTATCGGTAGTGTCCGTGGCTACGAAAACTCAAGCTTGGGTCCGAAAGATAATTCCTACGGTGGAGAAGGTGACAGCGCCGGCGGTAACGCATCGCTTAATTTCTCTGTTGAAATGCTGATGCCTTTGCCCGGAGCCGACCGTACGCTTCGTTGGTTTACGTTCGTTGACGGCGGCTGGGTCTGGGGTGACTCCTACGGTGAAAATGGTCGTGTAGAAGACAAGATGGGGATTTCGTTGTCTGACCTTCGTTACTCCGTCGGTGTTGGTGTAGCCTGGATTTCGCCATTAGGCCCGCTGAAGTTCAGTATTGCTGCGCCGATTAACGACAAACCGGGTGATAAGACGGAACGCTTCCAGTTCCAAATTGGTACCGGTTTCTAACGTCGTTTGAGTTGGTGACAATCCGACAGTTTCGGGGGAAAGGGGATAAAGAGGCCGCCTTTCCCTTGAACGTACATGGAGAGCATAAAAATATGCTGAAAAAATTAGCGATTGCCTCGCTTTTATCGTTGTTGATGGTTGGTCAATCGGCTTTGGCTGATACCAAAATCGGGGTGGTTAATCCCGATCGAATTCTTCGTGAAAGTGCTGCGGCGCATACGGCTCAACAGAAGCTTGAAAAAGAATTTGCCAGTCGTGAGAAGTCGCTTTCTGTGTCCGCAAAGGCTTTGAAGGCAGACATTGAAAAATTTCAGCAGCGCGCTCCTAAAATGAAAAATACGGAGCGGATGGCAGAAGAAAGAAAGCTTGCTGATCGCGAAAGATCTCTGCAGCGCCGTGAACGCGAACTGCGTGAAGATTTAAATCGCCGCAGAAACGAAGAACTGCAGTCCATTCTGATGCGAAGCAATGAAGTTATCCGTGATATTGCCCGTAAGGGTAAATATGATTTGATCTTGCAGGAAGCGGTCTACGTGGGACCGAATGTGGACATTACCGATCAGGTCATTAAAGCTTTAGGAAAGTAAATCATGTCAGAACAAAGAACTGCTTATCCGATTGCTGTTCTGGTTGAGGCTGTGCGCAAGCAGTGTGCCGGTCGTCTGGAGCAGGAATTAGTAGGGCCCTATGAAACGGTGGCTGTTCGAAGCATCGGGGCGCTTAGCCACGCAAAACCTGATGAAGTGGCTTTTTTAGCCAATCCAAAATTTATTCATGAGGTTAAAGACTGTCAGGCTGGAGTCGTTGTCCTTCGCAAGGAAGATAAAGAAGCTATTTATGGTGATGAAACGCCCCGTGCGATGGTGATTACGCCCAATCCTTATGCCTGGTTTGCTTTTGCCTTGCAGGTTGTTGAAAAATTGCAGACTCAGTTTGCAAGCGGCATTCATCCTCATGCTTCTGTTGCCGTGACGGCTAAAGTTGATCCCAGCGCTCGTGTTGACGCTGGTGCAGTGATTGAAGATCATGCGGTAATCGGTCCCAGAGCTTGGATCGGAGCCAACTGTGTTGTTGGTGTCGGTTCTGTGGTTGGTGCCGATACACGTCTACATCCTAATGTGACAGTAGATCAGCACTGCACAATCGGTGAGCGTTGCATTTTGCAGTCGGGCTGCGTCATTGGCGGAGACGGTTTCGGGTTTGCGCCCTTTGATGGTGAGTGGGTAAAGATTCCCCAAATTGGCTCCGTACGCATTGAAGACGATGTCGAAATCGGTGCCAACACGGCCGTTGACCGTGGTGCACTTGACGATACTGTGATCGGTAAGGGCTCTAAAGTAGATAACCTGATTCAAATTGCCCATAACTGCCGCCTGGGTGAACACTGCGTAATGGCAGGTGCCGCCAGTATGGCCGGTTCTACCACCTTGGGTGATCACGTGACAGTCGGGGGAGCTGCCAATATTAATGGCCACATCAAGATTCCGAGTGGGGCAACCATTGGGCCGGCTACAACAGTCGTGTCTTATCCGGACGATACGAAACTCATGATGGGCTTTTTCCCTGCAATGCCTAACAGAGATTTCGAGCGTTGTGCTGTTCTTGTCAAACAACTGCCTCAAATGCGCAAGCGTCTCAAAGCTCTGGAAGCCGCACTGGATAAACTTGAACAAAGTAAATAATCAAGGAAGTGAGAAAAATGAAATACAACATTCAAGATATTATGAAGTATCTTCCGCACCGCTATCCGTTTTTGTTAATTGATCGAGTGGAAAGTGTTTCGGAAGATTTAACAACGGCAGTAGTCATCAAAAACATTACCGCCAATGAACCGCAATTTCAGGGACATTTTCCGGAATGCCCAGTGATGCCCGGCGTGCTCATTATTGAATCGATGGCTCAAGCCTGTGCCGTGTTGGCATTGGCTCGGTTGACTGAAGAGCAAAGAAATGACGGTTCGCTTTACTTTTTTGCCGGTATTGACAATGCCCGCTTTAAGAAAGTTGTTCAGCCCGGCGATCAGCTTCGCATTCATTGCCACTTCTTAAAGGATCGTGCAGGAATCGGCAAGTTTGAAGCAACGGCGATGGTAGATGACCAGGTTGCCTGTGTGGCTACGATGATGTGCGCACGCCGCAAGATGGACTGAAAAACGTATTCAGTCATTGAGCCCGAGGCCGGCGGATGCCCAGAAAAACAGCCGGCTATGATTAACAACCGAACAAAGGCAAGCCATTATGGCAAAAATTCATCATTTTTCTTTAGTTGATCCGTCTGCACAATTGGCCGATGATGTTATCGTTGGGCCTTTTTGTGTTATCGGACCCAAAGTGAAAATCGGTTCGGGTACGGAATTGATTTCGCACGTCAATATCAGCGGTAACACAGAAATCGGTGAGCGCAATCGTATTTTCCCGAACGCAAGTATCGGGTGCGAGCCGCAGGATAAAAAGTATAACGGCGAGGACACGCGTCTGGTGATCGGCGACGATAACGTGATTCGTGAACACGTGACGATTGCAACTGGTACAGTCCAGGATCACGGCATTACGGTGGTGGGTAACCGAAATCTTTTCATGGCCAATGTACATGTGGCCCACGATTGCATCGTAGGTGACGATACGATTTTGGCCAATAACGTTGGTCTTGCAGGTCACACGATAGTAGCTAATCGTGCCATTATCGGAGGTCAGGCTGGTGTTCATCAATTCTGCCGCATCGGTGAAGGCGCCATGGTGGGCGGAGGCTCCATTTTAGTGATGGACGTTCCGCCTTTTGTGATCTGTAACGGTAATCCTGCTGAACCTCATGGTTTAAATGTCGTGGGTTTGCGTCGTGCTGGCTACGATCTTAAAGCTTTGAATGCTTTTAAAGCGGCTTACAAGACCATTTACCGTGACGGTTTGCGTATTGCTGAGGCTATTAAAGTTTTGGATGTGTTAATTGCCAACAACCCTCAGGTGGGGCGCGAGCTGCAGTTAATGCGAGACTTTATTGCAACGAGTGAGCGCGGCATTATTCGTCCGAAAAACGACTGATGGCTCGTGACATTGTTTGGCTCGCCGGAGAAACCTCCGGCGACTTCATCGCTTCTTTGGTTTTGCCTCAGGTTGCCCAGTCTTATCCTGATGAATCGATGCTGGGCATCGGGGGCGACCGCATGATTGCTGCTGGGCTCAAGCCCTGGCATCACGCCAGTGCTTTGTCAGTGCGCGGCTATGTTGAGGTGCTCAAAAAATTGCCCTCTCTTTTGATGCTGCGCCGCGAAATGAAGCGTCGTGTTAGTCGATTAGCTCCCAGGGCTTTTATCGGAGTAGATGCACCTGATTTTAATCTGTCTATTGAAGAAAGCTTAAGACAGCAGGGAATCAAAACGATTCATTTTGTTTGTCCTTCCATTTGGGCATGGCGCCCTGAGAGAATTCATCAGATCAAGCGTGCAGTAGACCATATGCTGCTGATCTTTCCGTTTGAGAAAAAACTGATGGATGAAGCGGGAATCGACTCGACTTATATTGGACATCCTTTAGCGCGTGAAATTCCGATGAAGCCTGATAAGGATGTTGCTAGACAAAAACTCAATATTGATCCCCTTGGACCGGTTTTTGCAGTCCTACCCGGATCTCGTCAGGCAGAAGTCGCTTGGTGCGGGCCGCATTTTTTCGGAGCTTGTGAAAAGCTTCTGGAATTTGATGCAAGGGTGACATTTCTTGTACCGGCAGCAGATGCCGCGCGTGAAGCTCAGATTAAAGCTTTACTTCACCAATACCCCAAAGCAGAAAAAGCCACACGCATTATCAGCTCCGACAGCCATACTGTTATGCAGGCAAGTGACGCTATTTTGGTAGCATCAGGCACGGCAACGCTTGAAGCTGCACTCTTTAAGCGTCCTATGGTAGTCGGCTATTCAATGCCGGGACTAACTGGTATTCTCATGCAAAAAAAGGGTGTTATTGATTTTGTGAGTTTGCCCAATATTTTGGCCGGTAAACGCTTAGTGCCGGAAATTTTGCAGTATTACTGTCGCTCTGAAACGTTGGCCTATGCTTTGTGGCACGAATATCAGCGTCGAAATGACTCAGAGCTCATAGATAACTTTGCTCAAATGCACGAGTCGCTTTTGCGTGATACGCCGAGGTTAGCGACTGAAGCAATTAAACAGGTTTGCGGATAATCGTTTATGAATTCCGATTGTCTGGATCTTTTCTCATTGGACCAATTTAACTTTGTGGCCGGTGTTGATGAAGTCGGCCGTGGTTGCTTGGCCGGTCCTGTTGTTGCTGCTGCTGTTATTCTCGATCCCGAACGTCCGATTAAAGGACTCAGGGATAGTAAAAAATTAGCCCCTCACCGACGTGAAGAGCTGGCTGTTGAAATTAAAGAAAAGGCACTTGCCTGGTCGGTAGCAGAGGTTGGGCCAGAAGTCATTGATGAAATCAATATTTTGCAAGCAACGCTAAAGGCGATGAAGCTTGCCGTTGAAAGTTTAACCTTAAGTCCTGATTTTGTCCGTGTAGACGGTAATCGTTTGCCGCATTGGAAATGGATGAGTGAGGCGATTGTTAAAGGAGATGACCTTGTGCCAGAAATCTCTGCTGCCTCTATTATTGCCAAAACTACCCGTGATGCCTATATGGTGAAAATGGCACAGCGCTATCCATACTACGGATTTGAACATAATGTTGGTTATGGAACAGAGGATCACATTATGGCTTTAAAAGCCCACGGCATTACGCCCATTCATCGAAAAACGTTTGCTCCTGTTAAAGAGGTGCTGCATGCAGTTCAGAGCGATTCAAAGTGATGCCAACGAAAAATTTAAAAGTTGGAAAAAATTGACTGAAAGTGCCCGTGCAATAAAAAAAGAGGGGGTTACGCTTGCCGAAGGGGCACATTTGGCTATTACTCTTTTTGAAAAGGGCATAAAGCCGCGAGCTTTGATTTTCAGAGCATCGGGTGTCACCGATGAATTAAGCGAAATTGTCCAAGTTTGGGCTGCAGAAAAAATACCGTGCTATGTGTTAGATAACAAACTCTATGATCAGATTTCGCCCGTAGAACATGGTGCGGGGATGATTTGTGAAATTCGAGTTCCTCAATTTAACTTGCCTCAAAAGGCAAAAACAGATGTGCTGTATTTAGACGGCGTTCAGGATCCCGGCAATGTCGGAACGTTGATCAGGACGGCTGTGGCAGCCGGCATCAGTTGTATAGTGGCCAGTCGCGGCAGCGCTTCACTTTGGTCAGCTAAGGCGCTTCGAGCTGGAATGGGTGCTCACTTTTCAGCCAAGCTTTATGAAAATATTGATCCAGTTGATTTAGCAGATCTTTTTGATGCAACGCGTCTGGCTGCTGATGCCAGAGGAGGAGAGGATCTGTATCAAGCTTCTGGGTGGGAAAACGGGCATACCGTTTGGATGATGGGGGCCGAAGGTCCGGGTTTAAGTGAGGTCGCTCTTTCTCAAGCCGAGCGGCGCTTATATATTCCGATCATTAAGGACTGCGAGTCATTAAATGTCGGGGCGGCCGCAGCAGTTTGCCTTTTTGAGCAAAGACGCCGCCGACTTAGTTTAAAACCGCTAAAATAGGAAACTTTGAATAATAACCGATCGGCTTTTTTGTGAAAGTTTTTAATTGCGTCTGTGAATTCGGTCATCAATTTGAAGGCTGGTTTGATTCAGTCGAAAGTCTCGACGATCAGATCAAGGAGCATCTTGTTGTCTGCCCATATTGTGACTCAACAAACGTTAAAAGGATGCCGACCGCTTCTTACGTTTTAGCCTCGCGCGATCGGGCGAAAAACGAGGTAACTGAAAAAGAACTTGAGGCTCAATGGCGCAGTAAAGTCTACACTGCAGCGAGAAAGCTCCTCAATGGCAGCGAAAATGTCGGAGAACGTTTTGCCCAGGAGGCTCGCGCTGTTCATCAGGGTAAAGCACCGATGAGAAAGATTCATGGGCGTTGTACGCTTGAAGAGGCTGAAGATCTTTTAGAAGAAGGAATCGGTGTCTTGCCTTTGCCTGAAGGTGTCGTGCACGAAAACAATTAGAACAAGGTGGAAACATGGCTTTATTTGGTCAACTGACTAAACCCGCTAAAGAATTACCTTTGATTGATGTAAGCAATCCCGATATCGTTATGGAGCTTCTTGAAGAGCTTGCTATTACGGTCTCTACAAGCCAATGGATTAAGGAAAATGAGCCTTATCATCCTGAAGCAGCTGATATCCATGATCAAGCCCAGGATGTGTATTCAGATCTTCTCGCAATTTTCCAAGGCAAAATCAAAGATAAGCGTATTAATAAAAAAGTGCACTGGGCCGGCGAGCCTTTACGAGAACACTTGTCTCGTCATGAAGGTGAAGTTCAAGGCGATGTGATAGAACATGCCATGGGCCGTTTTCTGACAGCTTTTCTTGAGCATGCCCGCGCACCTCAGGAAGGTCGTGAATCCATTTCCCGTAAAGAGTACTATGCCTTTATGAGCGGCTGGGCTCATTATTTTGCCGGTTTGGCTCCGGATGAAACCCCTCCTGTTGATAAGTCTGAAGAGGAGTAGAGCATGCCTGACATGACCAGAGTGAAAAAGACGATTCGTCTGATCCTTAACATTTTATTTGTAATCGTGGTTGTCGCAGCCATTATTGCAGGCTGGGGTAAAGAGGTTGATGATCCGGACGCATGGTTTCCTGAATGGGTGGAAGAAAAAGAAGAACCCGTTCAAACTCAAGAGGTTCCTGTTGCTCCCCAAAAGGATTCAGTACAAAAGGTCAATCCTTAATTACTCATAACCGGCGGAGAGTTTTTCTCCGCTTTTTTTGCATCATTTGAATACTATATATGTTATATAACATATATATTAAAACCCTCATAAATCAGCTAGGCAATAAATTTTTTATCAAACTCAAATGAGCCTAGTAAGAAAAAAGCTGATTGAGCATAGAGTTTTAGCTTAGCTCAACCAGCTTATTAGCCAGAGTCAGAGTAAAAATTAGTTGTTTTTTATTCCGCACGCTCGTTCATTAAGCTGCCAGAAGTCGAGCTGACGGTACGCTCTGATGCGGGCTTTTTCTTCTTCACTAGCCTCCCGCATCTTGCTGTAATCAGTCATGAAATCCGCCTTTTCATCTGCCCAGGGATAAAAAAGAATCGGTCCCTGTAGCGTGTAGACCCCTTTGTCATTAAGCCAAAGAGAGATGTTGTACCCGAAAGCTTGATTAGGGCTATCCACAGGAGCAAGCATATTGCGGCCGCCTACCGTGCGGTAATCGGCTCCGGATAAGCTCAAAGCATATAACGTTGGGAAAATATCCTTGTGAGAGCCCACGCGTTTTGGATCAAAATGGATATCAACAACATTTTCTACTTCTTGAGAAGCCCAGAGGTAGAAAGGAATAGCAACATCTTTAAAGGGGCCCTCCTTAAGCAAAGGCTTCATGCCGAGCATTCTGTGATCGGCTGTTGCAGCCACTACCATCGCACGGTCTTTAATCCCTTTAAGCTTAGAAATCGTTTGTCCTAGAGCATCGGCACTGGATTGATACGTCTGCATAATGGTAAGCAGAGACTCATCATAGTCTTCGTGGTGGTAGTGCTGATTAATTACAGCCGGCACTTCCAGAGGTTTAGGTGTGTAACCCTCCGGTACGTGATAGGGCGGGTGGTTAGAGGTTGAAAGCACAACCACGAAAACCGGTTCTTTAGCCTTTTCAACAAGTTCTGCAGCAAAATCAAAAGCGTAGTGATCAGCTACTCCCCACTCTGTGGTACTTGTTAATTGGAAGTAATCCATTAAATGCGTCTGATCGTAGACCTCATCGACATACTGAGTCGGCAGATACTCATCCATGTTTTCCCAAGCAGTAGTGCCTGAAGTAATAAAGACAGTCCTATAACCTTGCTTTTTATACACTTCAAAAGGCGTACCCGGGAGGCTTACGTTGCGAATGGAAGAAGTGCTTACTTGCGAGACAGGGCTCAAAAAGAGCAGTTGCGCCACAGATTGAATGGTGTGCAAGTCGGCAGAGGTAAAGCGTTTGAAAACATAATCGGACTCAAAGTGATTTCTTAAGGCTCCCATGAGATCAACTTTGCCGGGAACATCATAACTCATCATATTAAAGCCCATGCTTTCCATGATGAAAAATACGACGTTAGGTTTCAAAGCGGCTAGTTCGCGATTGAGCGGTGTCGTTTGATTGAGTGAGCCGATTTGAGCCTGTTGCATTAACTTTTCACCGCGCGAAAGCGACACCGGTTCAAATTTCATTGAACGTTTACGGTCTTGATTGGCATAGTACAGAGCCATCGGAGCGTTTAACACAAGCTCATTAATTTGTTTAACGACGGAGACTTGAGCGTTGTTTCTCCGAAGGGGGTAGCGGGATGTCAGAGAGCCTCGGGCGAGAAACACAAAAGCGATGATCCCCACTACGATTAAAGCAATGGCTTTAAGAGTAGAAAGATTTTCCCAGAGAGTGGAGCGGCTGATTAAATTAAAGAGTTTTATCCATCCCCAAGTCATAAAAACTGTCACAGCAATAACTGCAATCGAATTGGAGATAATGGGATAATCCTGCCAGACAGTGGTCATCACAGCCTGAGGTTCTTCGTGCAGAAAATTAAAAACAAAAATGTCGATAGCAGTATGGAAAGTTCTGATGTAGTGAAAGTTGCAGACCGATAAAAGCGCTACGACAAAAAAGGAAAAAGCGCTCCAGAGAGTGAGGGATCTAACGAGAAACTTCCAAGTGCATTTGAAGTAAAAAAGTGCTAGAGACAGTAACAGGGGAATAATTGCTAAAGTGGTGCCAGTTCTCGCATCAAAACGAATCCCCAGTAAGCGCATTCGCCAGACGTCATCGCTTTGAATCATTTCTTTAGGCACTTCAGCGACGACAAGAAGCCAATAATAAAGCTCTCGGATCGCTGCCAGAAAAACAATAGCAATAGCCGCTAAAGTAAAGCATTGAATGAAGACTAAAAGAAAACGACCCAAAGTATTTTGGGGTCTCACAGCGTCAGGAAAGAAGGTCATTTTTATAACTGAACGATTTTGACAGGGACATTTTACTTTATGTGCCTTATTACTTGTTTAGTCAATTTAGATATCACACAAATTCCTTTTATCGTGTGTGTTTTGACTTGAGAAGTGGGGCAGCTCCGATAAAGTGAATATCTCTCTTAAATAGAAGAAAATCACCTTCAATGACATCTTTGAAACAAAAAGTGGTCTTCATTCACATCAGTAAATTATTTTCGAAAGAGGGAACTCTTCTTGAAAAGAGCAATTTAGACGAAATGGTTCTTAAATTCTTAACGGAATTCAGTCGCAACATTCATCAAATATTTAAGGTACTATTTTGATCAAGAATTAGCAGGAATTTGGAATGAATTTGGTTTAGGCGGTGATGTTCATAGTAATTATCGTGTTAACGTCGGTGCCAAATACACGTTCTAAGTGTTCTTAAAAATAAAACCCGCTTCAGAAGTTATTTCGGAAGCGGGTTTTACTTTATTTATCCGTTTTATGCTGATTAGTTTGAGCGAGCATCTCGTGGCTGTCGGAATAGAAAATACTCATTGGAGCATTCATGACCAGAAAATTCACCATCGGAATATCGCTGATAAGAGCGTGTTTTGGTGTTAACGGGTCGCTCGTGGTAATCGGAGACTGCACTGAAGTCCACATAAGACCGAAAAAGCATGTCAGACACAGCAGCCAATTAATCCAGTTCTCATTTTTCCATATAGCCGAAGTACTGAAAATAGTTGTAATTCGATGCCACAAGCCCAAAAAAAGTCCGCAGACTACGACCGTGATCAGAAAGTCAAAAAAGATCGGGAAAGTCACTCCATAAGCCAAAAGGTGGCTGAAGGGCGAGAGCATGAACGCGTCAACTTGCGCCGCTGAGAGGGGCATACCAGTTACCCCTAAGGTATGGATATTGGCAATAGTCGTAACCGTCAGATAAAAAGCACAGAGCGTAAACCAAGTCCCTAGAATTTTTAAGCACAACCTGAAAAAAGCTGGTCCTAAAAATCCGAAAAGACAAACTAAAACGCCGGGCAGCATCATGTAATAGGCAAATTGAGCATCAAAGCGAAGGCCAACAGCCCAAATGTCAACATACTCGTGACGTTTAACGATAGCATCCAAGGGAGTTTGCGTGATAAAAACATCAATGTAGACTTCCCGGAATACAAAATTAAGTATGCAAACGAGCAGAGCAAAAACTGCCATACTCATCAATAAAACCAAGATTCTGGCAAAAGGATGCTCCGGGCAATCTACCGGTGCTAAGGCTTTAATCGTGCGGGTTGGCGCACTTTTTTGTTTTCTATAGTCTTTAAATCTCATAATTTAAATTTTCTTTAAATCACAGCCTCAATGGCTTCGGATAATTCAAGCCACCTTGCTTCCAGTTCCTCCACTTGGACACTGAGTTCACCTCGGCGCTTAAGTGCTTGGGCGACTTCTTCCTGATCGCCTTGGGTGTAGAAATCTGTATCGGCTAATTTAGCGTCAAGCGCTTTGAGTTCTGCGCTTAAGGGATCGAGTTTCTTTTCAACCGAAGCGAGTTCCTTTTGCAAAGGTTTTTTAAGGTTGGCTATTCGTTGGCGTTCTAGAGCAGCCTGCTGACGTGCTTCCTTTTTATTAATAGAAGCAGCACCCGTCTCACTTTTTGCTTTCTCAGCTGTCAGAGTGGCCTTTCGGGATTCAAGGACAAGTTTTGCATAATCGTCCAAATCACCGTCAAATTCTGAGACCTGTCCTTCATGAACAAGAAGCAGTCTTTCTGTAGTCGCTGCCAACAAATGTCGATCGTGAGAGACGAGCAGTACTGAACCTTCGAAAGAGGAGAGCGCCATCGTGAGCGCCTCACGCGTTTGCATATCGAGGTGGTTAGTTGGTTCGTCCAAAACAATCAAATTGGGTTTATCCCAGGCTAAAAGGGCGAGCGCCAGCCGAGCCTTTTCTCCTCCGGAAAAGGGTTTGACAGTAGCATTAACCATATCGCCGCTAAAGCGGAAACGACCTAAAAAGTCACGCAAGACCTGTTCACGCTCTTGAGGTGCTTTCCTTCTTAAGTGTTGAAGCGGTGACTCGTCTTCACGCAATTGTTCCAGCTGATGCTGCGCAAAGTAACCGATTTGAAGACCCTGACCGAAGCGAAATTCCCCAGCCATTGGTATGAGCTCTTTGCAAATTCCTTTAATCAAAGTAGATTTGCCAGCACCATTTACCCCTAATACACCGATTCGCTCACCAGCTCGAATAGAAAATTTCACGCCCTGCAAAATAGGTTTTTCACCATAGCCTAAACTGACTTCTTGGGCTTCAACCAAATGTTCAGGCAGGCGCTCTGGTTTTAAAAACTCAAAACGCCACTCCCGGGTAGCTCGCACGGGTTCTACAGCCTGAAGCCGCTCAAGCATTTTGATGCGTGACTGGGCCTGACGGGCTTTGGTGGCTTTGTAGCGAAAACGATCAATAAAGCTTTGCAGGTGAGCACTTTCTCTCTCATAGGCCTTGGCTGCGGCATCCTGAGCCCTCAGACGCTCTACTCGTAACGCTTCAAAGGCACTGTAATTGCCGCTATAGCGGCGAATCGTCGAATCTTCGATGCTCCAGATAGTATTGACTGAGCGATCCAAAAATTCTCTGTCGTGGCTGATAATAACTGTGGTAGCATGCTGGCGCTTGAGCCAAGCTTCAAGCCAAATGACACTGTCAAGGTCCAGATGGTTTGTCGGTTCGTCTAGTAGCAAAAGTTCGGCAGGGCACATCAGTGCTTGGGCCAAAGCCAAACGATTTCGCCAGCCGCCCGAGAAATCTTTGACATGCCGAGTAGTCATTTCTTCAGTAAAGCCTAAACCGTGCAAAATAATTTTTGCCTGAGCAGTAATTGCTCCCTCATTAAGTTCAGCAAGCGTAGCGTGAGCAGCAGCTAAACTCATATCGTCTCGGGCTTCAGAGAGCGCTTTTTTTGCAGCAACAAGAGGTGCGTGCCCTGAGAGCACCCAATCAATGGCTACTTCATCAACTGTATCAATGTCCTGGGCTACGTGACCGATATTTTCAGGTGCGGGAGCCGTGATTTCTCCTGCTTCAAGAGGAGCTTCACCTAAAATCGCGGCGAGCAAACTCGATTTTCCACAGCCATTTTCACCCACCAAGCCGATTCGTTCACCAGGGTTAGCTAAAAGCGTGGCGTGCGAATAAAGCACTCGCACGCCTCGCATCAGACTGACATCTTGGAGTCTAAGCATTACGGAAGTTCATCCTTTCGCAAAAGATAGACCATCGCGTCTTCTTCTTCGGTTGCAAGCCATGTGAAGGGAATTTTGGGATAAGCCGCTTCACAAGCTTCTTTTCCGTCACCCACTTCCACAACAATGACGCCTTTGTTGGTTAAATGAGCCTTGGCATCGGTCATTAAGCGGCGAACAATATCTAAGCCGTCATCGCCCGCTCCAAGCGCTAAGGCCGGTTCGTGACGATATTCACCGGGCAGGTGATCCATGGCTTTCTGAGTCACGTAAGGGGGATTGCTGATAATGACGTCGTACTGACGATCGCCCAAATTATTGAACAAATCACTTTCGATGAGTTCAATGCGATCCTGCATTCCGTAACGCTCAACATTGATTTTGGCTACATCTAAAGCGTCGCGGCTGATATCCACACAGTCTACCTTGGCATTAGGGAAAACTTCTGCGGCCAAAATACCAAGGCAACCCGATCCCGTACATAAATCGAGTACTCGAGTTACGTTTTCAGCATTGGAGACCCAGGGAGCGAGTTCATCTTTTAAGAGTTCTGCGATGTAAGAGCGGGGAATAATAACCCGCTCATCACAATAGAAGGGATGATCAATAAGCCAGGCTTCTTTTAAAAGATAGGGGGTCGGGATTTTTTCTACAGCACGCTTTTCAATACGTTGCAAAAGCATTTTGAGCTCAGCATTGGAAACTCGGGCATCCCAGAATCGGTCGGAGTCCTCAAAGTTTAGCTTTAAAGAACGCAACACTAAGAAATAGGCTTCCTCGTAAGTGTCCGCACAGCCATGGCCGCAGAAAATATTGTTGATTTCAAACTGAGTCATCGCATAGCGAATGACATCACGAATGGTTTGCAACCGGCATTGATGAACATCTTGATCGGTAATCATAAAAATCCCATTTAAAACAAGCTTCAAAAACAGTGGCTTATTTTAGCTGAGATTGCCATTGAAGGCGATTGACTGCTAAGCAGACCGTTTTAGTTAAAGCGTTTCTTTTCTGCTTCGGTCGGACTTTTCCGCAAAAAGAGGTAAGTCGAAACAATCATGAGCCAGGTTGCAGCAATCCAGACTAAAAAACCGCAGGAGATAACTGTCATTGAAGCATCTCGGGCAAACTGACCGATTGAAAAGTTAGGGATACCAGAGCCCACATAGGCGCCAAGATACAAAGCAGAAATTAAGCCTGCACGTTCACGAAGCGAAGCGTCCAGTAAAAGCAGCTTCAGTCCGCTACAGCAGACTCCTCCGATTGAAGTTCCGCAGATGGCGACAAAGACCATAAAAATAAGAGGGGCTTTGATGTTAAGCGTAATAAAAACGCCGCTTGAGCCAACAGCAAAAGCTGTAATCATGACGAGCAGTGCTTTGCTTGGGTTAAAACGTCCGGTCACAAGACCGGCAACTGCAGTCGGTACGATTAAAAGCAAATAAGTAAGGGCAGCTAAGAGAACATTACTTTCACCAAAAACAATTTCTGCAAATTGAGCGGAAAACCCTTGAAAGAAACTGCTTACGCCCCAGGTTCCGATAAAAGCGGTAATGCTCAGAATAAAAAGTCTTTTTAGTCGAGCAGGAATGGCAATTTTGGGAATAAGGACTTGTCCAATACTTTCTGTACCTAAACGCATGGTTTCGGTGCCTAGAATTGATAAAAAGATTCCCAAAAGAAGTAAAAGCACGCAGGCATCAAAGAGTTCACGCGGATTTAAAACTTGAAACTCAATAAAAAGACCAGTTAAAAGCGTACCTAAAGCTAAGCCAATATTAGGACCGGCCGCGGTCAGAGCCGTGCCCAGCCACGCTCGGGCAGGGGGCGCAGTATCGACCACCCATGACATGCCCGCGCTTGTCGCCAATCCGCAGGATAGGCCTTGAAGAAAGCGGCCGATATAAAGCTCATAAGCAGATTGGCTATTTGAGAATAAGTAACACGCTAGAGCTCCGAAAGCCAATGCGGCAATCACAACGGGTTTGCGCCCGAGAAAGTTAGAGAGTCTTGCAAATAAAACCAGTGTCAAAACACAACCTGCGAAGTAGCTCACAACACTCATAGCAACTTCTGAAGCGCTTAAAGCAAGATCCTGAGTCCAGAAAGCCATCATAGGAATGGCTGTGGCAGCTGTGACAAAACAGCTGATTAAGCAAAAGGCCGCTACAGCAAAAGAAAAACCACGCCTTTTGATTTCGTTGCCTTCAGGATGAGAGAGAGACTTTTTAAAAAACTGGATGGCCATGATGACAAACTGATATGTATCTTTAAAAGAAAAACTCGATGCGTCGGCATCGAGTAATTCAATAATTTTGTGCACATTATGGCACAACGCACTAAAGAGCAATTGTCGATTTGTCTACAAAACCGCAGCAAAGCTCTTAGCTACTAAGGTGAGATTGGTCTTGTTAAGCTTATAGATGCAAAATCATATTTTTGAAAAATAAGAAAAAATTCAGCTACTAAAAGACTGCGTTTCCTAGTAAAGCGAGAAGGGAAAGTTGATAACTTTCCCTCCCCTCGACAGCATTAGAAAAGATAATTAAGACGGCCGGAAACTAACCAAGTGTCACTGGTTTTGCCGCCTACTGTTTTTTCTACATCAACTTGAAGTAATAGATTGTCCTTTATGTTTGTGAATCCTCCAATACCAAAAGTTGACCAGGTGTCTGTGTCGCCCCAGTTCACCTTCATGGATTGTTCATTATCCATGAATTTTGCATCCTGACCATCGGTGAATTGGTGCATTACATCAGCTCTTGCGTAAAGTTCTCCAAGTACATCAGGGGATTCAAAAGTTTTACCGACTCTGACACCAGCGCGAGCGATAATACTGACATCGCTGTCAGCGTTGACTTTCATATTACGTTCAGTTTTGTAAGTATAGCCGTCAAGATATGCGGCCTGAACTTGAATTTGCGGCTCAATGAATACGTTATTGACATCTTTTAAGTTGTAACCGTATTCCACAGATAGAGCAGCGTACTTTTGATCAAATGATCCAGTTGTTCTTAAGGTTCCTATTTGATTTGTCACATCAAAGTCATTTTCAACTTGACCGAAGCGACCGACAAAGTCGAAATAGTGAGAGCCGATTGTCAAAGTATCGTAAATAGAGCCTTCGTAACGTTTTATGTCGCCTGAGCCATTAACGTCAGAAAAGTCTGTGTTGCCGTTCGTATACGCAAAACTGAAACCAAGCCGATTATTCTGAGAAGTGGCATTTTCATAACCGACATAAACGCTTGTCATATCTGCTTCATATAGATGCTCAGCGCCTGCCTCGCCATATTGCACCCTGACCCACAGTCCATCGTTTTCTGCATTTTGGAACACGCTTTCATACAGACGGCGATCGCGTCGATCCATACGAACAGCAGCGTCATAGCTGGCGTAGCCAGCAGAACGCATACCGACCGAAGCTGAGGATTGAGTAATCGTCAGACGATTAATAAACCAATTGATTCCACCGAGATATTCATCAATGTTGAAATTTTTGTAATCAGAGTAATTCTCTGAGATCAGTTTTTGCAGAGCGTCTTTATTTTCTTCTGTGATGGTTTCTTTATCCAGTCCCAATTCATAATCAAAAAGTGTTTCGCCGTAAATATTTTGTTTATCGGCAAAAGTAATGTTGTTTGCGCTTTGTTCTGTTAGAGCGAATGTCAGATGATTTTTATCAGAAACAGATGCCAAATCTTGCGGACGATAGGGTTCGATAAAGTGAGTGCCGCCAGTTGAAGACGACTCAATAAAAACCATGTCACTTTCAGTTTGGTTGTTGGAATTTAAGTCCAAACGGAAAATACCGTTTGAGCCTTTTAGATCGCCAATACGAACATAGTCATGTTTTACATCTGCCAATTGCGGCCAAACATCTAAAAGACCGATTTCCTTCCATGTATTTTGAATATCCACATCGTATAAATTAATGATGCCGGCGTTATTTAAGGTGATTGAACTGATGCGTTTAGGAATGGTTGACACTAAAACATCTCCGGAGACTGAGACGGTATTCCCATTAAGTTCAAAATCCTTACTGATTGAAGAGTTAATTTCTTCTGTTAAACCGAAATATGTCCACTGTGCTCCGTTTTCTAATTTCAGATTCAATGTGTCAGTAATTGAAGTTCCTGGTAAATTTAAGATTGAGGCGAAGGGTGTTTTGAGTAGTGCCTCTATGTCTTGTATGTCTTGTCCAATCGAAGCGATAAAGGCCAAAATTGCGTCTACCTCTTTTTCAGATACTCCAGCGATGTCAGGTAAATTTGATGATAAAAGCTTATTGATATCTTCTTCTGAAGTTGCTTGAATTTTTTCAGGAATGAAATCTTTCAGCATACCTAGCAGACTTTCAATATTCGGGTTATTGCTTTTGGCTAAAATGTTAGTAATTCCCAGCCTCATATTTGAGACGCTTTGTTCATCACCAAACCAAAAAGAGTCAATACCGGAAAATGTCATTGTCACTGCTGAGTTAGCTGTTCCTATCGAGGTTGGATCAATAAAGTCAATTGAGCCAACAATTTGGTTCAGTGACGAGTTAAAAACTATTTTCCCTCCGTTTTTTGCAGAAATAGCATCAGGTTTTTTAGCAATAGCCCAAATGACAGTTTTTGAGTCCTTATTGCCAATTTCAACAGAGGCATTGTTTTCCGCATACAAGCCGTTAGCCCCAATGGTATCGGGCTGATTTTCTAACGGAATAGTATGTTTAACTTGAATATTCAGATTTCCGTCTAAATTTGCGGTAGCGTTATCGACGTGCAGGGCATAAGTCCCCATATCCCACTTTGAACTGCCAATCTTATCGGAATTCGAAATAATTTCTGTGTTACCGGTAACTTTCAACTGACCTCCCTTAGAGACACTTACCGTGTAACGGCTATTTTCTATTGGAGGGGTCACGTTGATCTTAATGTTGTCGTACTCAACTGATTCAGAATTTGTAATATTCAGCTGGTAATTTGCTGTTTTATCATCGGTATCGTTATATCCGTAAATAAAGTCTGCAGCAGAACTTGTACCGATACTTAAAGTTAATAGAACAGCTGTACAAATTACACGTTGTTTATGAAGGGGGGGGGCATAACTAAACATTTTGGCCTCTTAAAACAAAAAAGATTTCGTATTATTTTCTTAAAATAAATTTCTGTCAAACACTGGTCTTATCATTTTGCATACACCAAAAATGGGAATTAGGTAAAGGATTTCACTAGTTCCCATTCTTTTAGCAATGAAGTGATTTGTTTTATGAGATTTTAGTTCAAATCAAATTACCAGCTTTATTTTAAAGCACTGCAGCAAAGCTCTTAGCTACATAAGAGACATTGCTGTCGTTAAGTCCACAGATACAAATCCTGCCGTTACGGACGGCGTAGATTCCGAAATCGTTAGCCAGGCGATCAACCTGCTCGGGAGTAAATCCTGTAAAAGAAAACATGCCGGCTTGTTCGGTTACAAAGCTGAAATCCCGTTTGGCTCCGATTTTTGCCATTTCCTCTGACAGGCTTTTTCTCATTTTTCGAATTCGATTTCTCATACTGGCAAGTTCCTGCTCCCAGCGTGCAAAGCTATCTGGATTACTCAATACCCGTTCTACGATGCTTGCACCGAAGGCAGGAGGATTGGAGTAATTGGCACGTGCACAGGTTTTTAGGTGACTTTGAACGCGCAAAGCCTCATCTTCAGATTGTGTCACAACCGTTAAGGCACCCACACGTTGGCCGTATAAATTAAAGGACTTTGAGAACGAGGAGGCAGCTAAAAAGCTCAAGCCTGCGTTAGCAAACAGTCTGATTGCCAAAGCGTCTTCGTTCAGACCGTCTTTAAATCCCTGATAGGCCATATCCAAAAAAGGCACCAGATTTCTACTTCGACAGATATCGATCACTTCAAGCCACTCGTTAGCTGTAAGATCATAGCCCGTAGGATTATGGCAACAGGCGTGCAAAATTACGAGTGTATTGGGAGCTAGAGACTTTAAGTCTTGAGCCATGTTTTCAAAGTCAAGTCGGCAGTTTTCCGCATTGTAGTAACGGTAACCTTTTACAGCAAAACCTGATAGCCTCAAAATATCATTGTGGTTTCCCCATGTGGGAATTGAGGCTGCACCCACCTTGAGCCCACACCCCCAATGCATTAGATCCGCCCCCAATTTGAGCGCTCCCGTGCCGCCTAACGTTTGTACGGTACAAGCCCGCTTAGAGGAGACAACTTCAGAATCTTTACCGAAAATCATAGCCTGTACCAATTGGTCGTAAAGAGCCAGACCTGTTTGGGGAATATAGGTATGCGGTCGATTTTCTTTTAAGAGTGCTTCCTGCGCTTCACGAACCACCTGCAAAATCGGCGGCTTGCCGTTTTCGTCAAGGTACATACCGACTCCGAGATTAACTTTGCAGTCTCTTGGATCAGATAAAAATTTGTCGGTTAAACTCAAAATGGGATCATCGGGCAGTTTGCTAAGGACAGAAAAAACTGAAGCGCTCATGATTGTCTTCCTTTTTAAGTGACCTCTACACTATAGTCAATCGGAAAAGAAGACGAAATCTTTTTTCTAAGCAATAAATGCTAAAGACAAATAAAAAAGGCAAAACCCGAAAGCTTTGCCTTTTTTTGAATTTGGATGAATTACTTCTTCATCGCCTCAATGGCTTTTTTCACGCTTTCTTGCGTGGGGCGGAAAGCAGTGAGGCGCTGCTGGATGATCGCCGGAGCTTGAGCGATCATGGTGTTGTAGCGATAGCCGCCCTTTACTAACGTTTTTAACACATTGGCAAAGTCAAAGTAGCAGTCTTCGCGTTTGATCTTAGCTGAGTGTTGCAGTCCCATGAAGTCAGTCCATGTGACAGTATAAATGACACCCTTGTCGCTTACGTCACAGTGCGTGACACCCACGGCATCACAAACCCAGACATTGGGTTCCTGGGCAGGAGCTTGTTCTTTTTGAACATCTTTTTGGGGTTCTTTTTTATCCATTTTCGACCTCTTTTGAGTTAGGTTAAATAAGAATTGCTAAGCGGCTTTGGCTCGAGCTTTATTGGCCGCTTCGGTTCGTTTTGTGTAAATAGTAGCGCAAACGCCGGAAATAATAATCATCACCATACCGACTAAGCTTAAAAGGGTTACGTTTTCGCTAAAGAGGACGAAACTTACCAAGGCTGAGAAGGGGATGGCAGAAAAGCCCAGGCACGAACTCAAGAGCATATTGCCGTATGCGTAGGAGCGTGTCGTGCAAATCTGTCCAAGTGTTGCACAGATACCCATGCCTACCAGATAAGCGCCGGACTCCAGTGTCGGCATATGCATGCCATCTTCTAAGAGGTAGCTGCCTACGACCCCGAACACGGCACCAAAAACTGAGAAGTAAAACACGATACGCCAGGAAGGTTCTTTTAAGGTACCTAATTCTTTAATTTGCCAATAAACCACCAAATCGATAAATGAAACAAAAAGGCAGATTAAAGCAGGCACAAGATAGCCTTGGTCGAAACTGGGCTGCAAGACAGTGGTGACACCGGCAAAGCCGAAAAGAATTGCAAGGATCACACCCCATGGCGCAGATTCTTTTTTAATGAAAGCCAAGATAATAAAATTGGCTGCCATAAAAAGCGGTGTTGTGTAAATCAGGGTCATATTAGTGCCAAGTGGCATTTCACCGATCGTGAAAAACCACAAGCCCACCGAGATAGTTCCCAGTATGGCACGTTTAATATGACCGCCTAAATGCGGAGTGCGAAGTGACAGACCTTGAGAGCGCACGAAAAGACTGATTGTGACGATTCCTATCAAAGAGCGGTAAAAAACCAGTTCTAGAGATCCGAAGTGGCCGCTGCAGAGTTTTACAAAAACGGCCATAAAGGAAAAACAGGCCGCTGCCGCAAGAGCCCAAAGCGATTGCTTCATCATATGAGAGGTGTCCTTTCTTTGCGCATAAATGTTCGCTCATTGTATGCCAGATCAGGGTATATCGAAAGAGGGGAAAGCCTTTACTCAATAAAAGGATTTTCAGCTCAGCCTATAATGGCAACGATTTTCTTTTTTGAAAGGCTAAAAATGATCAAACAGTCAGCTTGGTTAGGTCATGGGTGCGCAGCCGGTGCCAATGTCATTTGGGGACTGATGGCTCCGATTGCCAAAGTGGTGATGATCGGCGGTTTGGTTACGCCTTTAGTACTGACGGATATGCGCGTGTTTGGCGCAGCCCTTTTATTTTGGCTCGCATCCTTTTTTGCACCGCGTGAAAAAGTCGCTAAGCCGGACTTATTGAGGCTTTTCTTTGCCTCTCTTTTTGCCATCATACTGAATCAAGGTAGTTACATTTTCGGCGTTGGTCTTACAACACCGGGCAATGCCACAATTTTGACTTCCAGTATGCCGCTTTGGGCGATGGTCTTGGCTGCTATCTTATTAAAAGATCCGATTACTCTTAAAAAGTTGGTTGGTATCTTGATGGGAGCGGTTGGTGCACTGATTTTGATTTTGTCCAAGAGTGATATGCCAGCCAATTCTTTAGTGGAGAGTAACGTTTGGGGTGATTTGTTAGTCACGGCAGCTCAATTAAGTTTTGCTTTTTATGTCGTGAAATTTAAAGACCTTGTGACGCGCTACAACCTCTTTACAACAATGAAGTGGATGTTTACATTCGCGAGCCTTTGTATTTTGCCCTTTTCTATCTCAGCTCTAGCTCAGACTCAGTGGTTAGATTTAAGTTTAAGAGAATGGTCCAGTGTGCTTTTTGTTGTGATTGGCGGCACTTTTTTCTCTTATCTTTTAATTGTGGTTGGTCAGCGCAACCTTAAACCTACTGTTGCCGCTATGTATAACTACGTGCAGCCCGTTGTCGGATGTTTGGCCGCTACCGCAATGGGGCTTGATTCGATTACCTGGTTTAAAGTGTTTGCCATCTTGCTGATTTTTTCAGGTGTTTATTTGGTGACACACAGTCGCAGTGCCAAAGAGCAGGCTGCTATCCAGGAAAAGCAGCTTGAGGTTCTTCAGGAAAGAAGACATCGCCCGATTAAATAGCAACTGTCAAACATTTTGATATTGAATTAATATTAAAACAATTTATATTTAATATTATTTGAATGTTAATTAACCTCATTTTTTGCTCTAAGATACCATCGGGTGGAAATGAGGCTAAAACATAGGCTTAGAAGTCAAATTGTCAACGGTTTTTTAGAATTCGCTCAGTCATCAGGATTAAATAAAGATTTCTCAAAATTGACACAATTCTTCTATATACTAGGGTAACGGATTGGGGCGGGTAGATTAAAAAAGATGTTGGAAAAGAAAACGCTTAAATAACCAATTGATTTTGTTGATTATTTAAGCGTTTTTTGGTGCCCGGGATCGGACTCGAACCGATACGCCTCGCAGCGCCAGCACCTGAAGCTGGTGCGTCTACCAATTTCGCCACCCGGGCATGTCATAATTGACAGAGACCGCAATTATATACGAAAGAGAAACGAAGTTGCCAAATTTAAAGAAAACACCTCGCCCGAAAATTGTTAAAGAAAAACGGGTATCCAGCAAAAATAAGAAAAGCACCCATGGGCGTGTTAAAGATTATGTTGTCACTGAACTTGTGCAAAAGGCTGTAGATATTCTCAGTCAGTCTGCAACGGATCTGGAAACCTCAGAGCTTTATGTTTTGCTTTCTCAGCAATATCGAAAACTCAATGAGAATCTTTTTACAGAAGTGCTTGATCGCCTCATGGGCGATAAACGGGTTCGGTTTGACTCTCAGACAAAATGCTTTACACATAAGCCTAAAAAAGAGCGTACGGGTATTGTAGTCACCCCGGCTCAGAATTTGCCCTATGTCAGCGAAGATGAAACCGGTGAACGCTTTGCTGTTACACAGGATGCAGCCAGGCTTTATTTGCCCGGTGATGCGGTTCGTTTTCGTGTCGGCCGCTCTCCAGAGCCATGGGATGACGATACCCTTTACGCTAATGTTACAGAAGTCATTGACCACGCAGTTAGTGAAATCGTGGGTGAAGTGAAAAAGAATGTCGCTAAGCACGGCAAGGTGACTTATCACTTTAAAAAGTTTGATCCCAGACTCTGTAACTTGAGTGTGAAGTTTCTTGACACCGAAACGGTGTTGGATGCTTGGCTCGATAAAAAAGTGATTGCTCTAATCGAGCGCTACCCCAGCGCAGAAGACCCTCGGGTATATATCAGAATTGATCGGGAGCTAGAAGTCAATAACGATGCCGACCTGGAAATTGAGCTTGCGGTCAGACAGTTTAATCTGCCGCATGAATTCAGCACGGCAACTATGCTGGAGACTGAAAAACTGCCCGATAAAGTTTTGTCTAAAGACAGGGCTCGGCGTGTGGATTTAAGAGATATTGCTCTTTGTACGATTGACGGGGAGGATGCTCGCGACTTTGACGATGCGGTTTACGCTCAAAAATTAAGTGAAGGCGCATTTCGCCTTTTGGTTGCAATCGCCGATGTGAGCTATTACGTTAAGCCCGGAAGTGAGCTCGATCACGACGCTCAGCTTCGGAGCACTTCTGTCTACTTTCCAAGGCGCGTGATCCCGATGTTGCCTGAAAAGCTTTCTAACGGGTTATGTTCCTTAAATCCCGGTGTAGACCGCCTCTCAATGGTTTGCGACATGGTGATTAACTCTTTGGGAACGGTTAAAGCCTATCAGTTTTATCCGGCTGTCATTCACTCTCATGCCCGTTTGACTTATACAAATGCTTGGAAATATTTAAGTGGTGACGCTGTCAGTGATGAGGAGGTACCGGAGAGCGTTCGGCCCGGACTCGACTGTCTCTATGATCTCTATAAGGTCTTGAGAGGGGCCAGAAAACTAAGAGGTGCCATTGATTTTGTCACTCAAGAAACATTGGTTAAAACCGATGAAAAGGGTGATATTGTTGCTATCGTTGCCAGAGACTCTAACGACGCGCACCGGCTAATTGAAGAGTGTATGCTGGCAGCCAATACCTGTGCGGCAGACTTTATCACTCGTCACAATAAACTCAGTCTCTATCGCGTTCACGATTCTCCCTCGGCCGACAAGCTGTTGGAACTTCGAAGGACCCTGTCTGGATTCGGTTTGTCGCTTTCCGGTGGTAACAAACCCACTGCAGCTGATTATGAAAAGGTCGTGGAAGCAGTCAGTGAGAAACCTTACAGCGATGTTATCCAGACTGCGCTTTTGCGCTCAATGCAGAGGGCGGTTTATTCGCCTGACAACATCGGTCACTATGGGTTGGGTTATGAGGCCTATGCCCACTTTACCTCTCCCATCAGACGCTATCCTGATTTGCTGCTACATCGTACCATTCGAGGTATCTTATCTCGAAGAACCTATCGTCCAACGGTTTATGCTGCAAGTGCCGGAGTATTAAACAGCCTAAGCGGTATGGCGCTAAAGAGAAATATGCTTTCTATGCCGCAGCCAGACCAAGGCCAAAAAACTGATCCGTCTCGTAGCGCATGGCTCGAACTAGGCAAGATTGCCAGTGCTTGTGAGCGTCGTGCCGATGATGCGAGCCGTGATGTAACTGCTTGGCTTAAATGCCGTTATCTCAAGTCTATCGCCTCAGCCAAGCAGAAATTTACGGCAAGAATTACGGCAGTGACCTCTTTTGGGCTTTATGTCCAGCTACAGGACTTTTTCATCGACGGCTTTGTTCATATTTCTAATATCGGCTTTGATTACTATATGTATACGCCGGACGGAAAACTTAAAGGACAGTCTTTCGGCGATGAATATGCAGTGGGTGACGTCGTAACGGTGAGCCTTATTGAGGTTGATGAGGATCGAAGGAGGATTGATTTTCGCCTCAGTAGAAGCCGACACTGATAAAATGTCGTGGTTTTAAACGAATAGATGAATATAAATTATGTCTAAAAACATTATTTTGGCTGGTTTTCATGCAGTAGGTGCTCGCCTCAGAAAAGATCCGGATTCGATTGTCTGCGTGTATGTTGATCCCCAAAGACGAGATAAGCGTATGACTCAGATGCGCGCTGAATTGGAAAGCTTTGGAGTGCGTGTGATGCAGGCAGGCCACGATCGTTTAAGCGGCATGGTCTCTGGGGATATTCCTCATCAGGGTATTGTGGCAATGGCAAAACCCTTGGAAGTCAGTCTTACTTTTGATGAACTGATGGATCAGATTCATCCCGATTCACTCTTTTTGATTTTAGACGGCATTACCGACCCGAGAAATTTTGGAGCCTGTCTGCGTTCGGCTGACGCTGCAGGCGTTCAAGCGGTGATTATCCCTAAGGATCGCTCTGCAACGGTGACGCCTGCTGCCGCAAAGGCTGCAGCTGGTGCTGCTGAAACGGTCCCCGTTGTCACTGTGACCAATTTGGCTAGCGCCATTGTTGAGCTTCGAGAAGCTGGCGTCACTGTCGTGGGGGCGGCAGGGGAAGCTACTAAGACAATTTATGATTTTGATCAGACAGGTGCATTTGCCTGGGTTATGGGCGCCGAAGGTCCGGGCTTGCGTCAGCTCACACGTAAACGCTGCGACGACTTGGCGAAGATTCCTTTAACGGGCTCGGTTGAAAGCATGAATGTGTCGGTTGCAACTGGCATCTGTCTGTTCGAAAGCGTTCGTCAGCGTTTTCAAAAATCAAGATAGCTTTTTGATTTAGTTTTAAAACGAAAGACAGAGCTCAGTGATGGGCTCTGTTTTTTTATTAAAGTTCTGAGAGCTTTTCAATCAATTCGGAGGCAGACTTGGTGCCAGAGAGCATTTTTTGAATTTTTGCGCGCTCTGACGCACTAATGTGTTGCTCAAGCGTTTGGAGTAACGCAGCAGCATTGGGGTTATCTTTTGTTGAGAGGTAAGAAGCTATAGCATAAGCGGCACTGATGCTTGCTTTGATGCCGGCACCGAATCGATAAAGACTTGCAAGAAGCATCAAGGCTTTTTCTTCTCCCTGAACAGCGGCTCGTCTTGCCCAGATAAAGGCCTCTTCATAGGAGGCTAAAGTGCCTTCACCAGCCTGATAAAAAAGTGCGAGTTGATGCTGAGCAGGGGCGTATCCAGCCAGTGCAGAGAGCTTGATCCAGCGGAAGGCTTCCTCTTCGTTGCGCTTGGGGTAGTCTGGATGAATAAAAAGAAGCCCGAATTCGTATTGACCTTTAGGGTCTCCGTTAACAGAAGCTTTTCTGAGCCATGTGGCTGCCTGCTGCAGGTCGATATCGCAACCTGAGCCGTGTGCTAAGGCGTAGCCCACGCGATATTGACTCTTTACATGCCCTTGAGCACCGGCAAGGCGAAACCATCTGAGTGCTTGATAAGCATCCGTTTGACCGTCAATGCCTTGCATTAAGGCGCAGCCTAAATCGTATTCAGCCTCAGCATTACCGGAAATAGCCGCTTGACGGAATAACTCCAAAGCGCGGTGTTCGTCTCGGCTGACTCCTTGTCCTTTAAGGTACATTTTGCCCAAAAGATGTTGACTTGCTGCGTGATCTTTTTCGACAGCTTTTTTGAGCCACTTTAATGCTGCACGGTTATTGGTAGATAAAGTTTGACCTTCTACAAGAAGCTTAGCGAGCTGATACTGCGCATCGGGATTGCCTTCGGCAGCAGCCCGAGCATAGTACTGCATGGCCTCTTTTGAGGCCAGAGGCGGAGAGACGGCAACGCCACCCAGTAAGCCCAAAACGTAATCTGCTCGAGCTTCGCGATTTTGGCTGGCTTTTTTACTTTTTGAGCGTCCTGCCATCGGTATTCTTAGGTGTTAGAGGTTTGTTCCTAAAAGGTGGAGGCCAATGACGTAAGTGATGGCCAGAGCATAATAGGCAACCCAGCCTCCCACACCCCAGGAGATGCACTTAGCCCACATTTTGTGTTCGTAATCCTCTCCGTAAGTATCATTGACATGACGCAACTGCTTAATGCCGTCGGTAAATGTCCAGACGAGCCACAGTCCAACCATGATGGCGAGTAAAACGTATTGTGTGTAGGGGATACCTCTTAACATGGGCTCTGCGAAAATATAAAGCACCATGATAAAAAGTGTTGAGCGCATAAAACTAAACGAGCGCACACTCAATTCTTCTTTTCCCATTGCGCGCCAATTCAGTCCGCAAACAATGCCGCCGAAGACGGGCGTGAAAATGAAGCTGAGCAAAATGGCCCACATCGGATTCCAGAGCGCTGGTGCAGAATTTGTTGTGTTATTTTCAGCCATATCAATAAAGTACCCACAAAATATTGGCCATTCTATAACCGGCAGATTAAGATTGTCTTACATATTGCACATTAAAACCGAATCAAAGTAGATCAAATATAAGCAAAATATCAGCTGAACTTGAAGCATGGTTATAAATAGGTGAGATGCCGTATTGAAATTTCATATTGACTGTATAGAATCCAGCCATAAACTGTTGTTGAATGTTATGCGTTTGTCTATTGCTTTTGCTTGCCTCGGCCTGGCCGCCGTGATTTTATCAGGTTGCTCTTCGGTGTCTGACCAGGAGAGCTGGCACGGTGTCGGTCAAAAAAATCTCTGTCTTGTAGACAATCCTTCGGTTCGTCCGCAAGTTTTCCTGACTTTGCGTCGGGCACTAATGGATAAGGGGCTTAAAGTCAGACGCGTGCAGGCCGATGATACAAAAACAATCCTAAGCGATTGTCCGCAAACGCTTCGTTATGAGGCTATCTACGGCTCCTCATGGACTCACTCTACTTTGCGCTACGCTAAACTCGAACTTACGGAAGTTGGCCGTCACAATAATGTTTATTCTGTCCAATGGGATGAAAGAACGGACCGTCCGACGCTTTTAGATTCTGTAGAGGATGCCTCTGTAGAACTCAGAGAATTGGTTGACCGACTTTTCCCGAGTGAAATTCCTTGGCGTTAAATCGATTTATCATTTATAAATCATATTGTTATATTGCTCACATTTTAAATTGCCTCTTTAGGGGTAAGGAAAGTCCTACTATAAATTCTCATGAAAAAGGATGACAATAAAAACGTGAGCAGTTGAACGGTATTGTGGTTTGGCTGTTTGCCGAGCGCTCGGTTCTTCGCTTACGGGTGCTCGAAGCCTGGTGAAACGAGGGGGATGCAAGTAAAGCATCCGTTTCATCCGGTGAACGGAATCGTTTGAGGGAGATCGGTTTCGTTCAGGAAAGCGCGGGCATTGAGCCTAGTTACCTTTCCAATTTCCGCCCACTGTGTCGTTCGATTACAGTGGGCTTTTTTTGAATATTAAAAACGCCCGCATATAGCGGGCGATGAAAGGCGCAGAATCAACGTATTACTGAATCTGCGGATCCTCTTTGGCACGCATCAGTAAACGAGCAATTTCAGTTGCGTTGTGAATTTCAAGCTTACGGTAAGCGGCACCGCGGTGCACCTGTGCGGTCTTTTCAGAAATGCCCAGCTGCTCTGCGACTTCTTTATTAGATTTGCCGAGACTGATCAAATTGACCACTTCGCGTTCTCGCTGCGTGAGATTTTTGAGGCGATTCTTGAATTCAATCACATCAGCCATTTGTTCCTGTCGGTTCATGTATTCAGTAATGACGTCGTGAACCACTTTAAAAAGGCGCTCTTCGCGTACAGGCTTTTGCAAGAATTCCACCGCACCGTTTTTCATTGTGTGTACGGCCATATCGATGTCACCGTGACCGCTCAGGAAGATAATCGGCAGATCGACTCCCATTTCGTTGAGGTGGGTTTGCAGTCCCAGACCGCTCATATTCGGCATACGGACATCCAAAATGATGCAACCCGGACGAGTGAAATCGTTGCTGGCTAAAAATTGAGAACCATCGCGATAGGTCTTCACTTCCCAGCCTTCGCCTTCGAGCAAAAAGGCCATGGAATTGCGGATGCCTTCATCATCATCGACGATGCGGACCAACGGCGTATTATTTTGCTGCATTTTTTCCCCTTATCAGAGTCTATCCGCTAAGTATATAAAAAAATCAGGACAAAAATAGTGATCTGTTTAGGCAAATTTCAGTAAAAAGCCCCAAAGAAAATCATTTCTTTGGGGCATACGGTTTAAACTACAGCAGATCTGTAATTAATTACCGATCGTGGCCGCGTTCCTTAGAGGAGTACTTACGGTTGGTTTGACCCTTGATCTTCACCGTGTCGAAAGCAGCGATACGATCGCCGCCATCGCGGGTATAGAGCCACGTGTCATAGACGGCGCCAGCTAACATGAAGCGGGCGAGGTCTTTTTGCACGAAGGTCATAACCATATCCAACTTACCGTCGCCGTTGACATCTTCAGCAGCGAAGGCGGTCGGCTTAGCCAAATCACCCATCACGCCGGAGGTCGTGAGGCTGGAGCGGCCCACACCACCGTAGGTGTTCTTTTGATCAATCTTCGTAGCATCGAGGTCTTCGTCGCTCAAGAGAGCAAACTTCACCGTGCTCGTGCTCTTCGGATCAATTTCATCGGCCAGAATCACAACCTTATGCGGAGCGATTTCATCCAAGTGAGCTTGGATAGCACCTTGAGCTTCTTGAAGCTTGGCAACGTTGTAGCGATGCAAGAGGTTCAAAGCGTGTTCCTTAGAAACCTTCAAGGCAGCCTTGGCTTGTGCGCGGATGCCAGCTTGTTCGTCAGCCCATTTTTCTTCAAGATCTTCGATGATGTCGAAGTTATCATCGCGGTCATCACGTTGGTATTCCAACGTATTGGCGTTGTTGATAAAGGTGATGCTGGCATATTCCGGATGGTAGTCAAAGCGGCTATCGCGGGCGTTGAAATGTTCCTTCAAGGCCGTAGCGGCGTCCATGAAGCTCATGCTGGCACCGGGTTTAGCCAACGGGTAGAACGGGATGTACGGCGTTTCGCACGGACGGGCCAAAGCGCGGTAGCTCGTGATGAGTTCAGGAATGTCGTTGATTTCAAAGACCACGGATTCGTGCGTCGTTACACGGCACGGACCGAAGCCCAGATGGTGGTACCAGCCGTCCTTGTCGTCACCGATTTGATCTTCGTGCAGACGAAGGATGTTTTGAACGTCATGTACCGTAAACTTCTTATCAGGCGTGAAGGAGTACGGGAACTTTTCAGCATCGGTGATTTTTTCACCAGTGATGTATTCCCAGGCTACTTGGTTGCGGCCGAAGTTATAGCCTACAGAGCGTTGTTCAGCAGGTTGCACAGCAACACGGAAGTTGAAGTCGTTGTAGACTCCTGGTGTAGCGGGTTTGTAGCGGCCGTTCTTAATAGAGCGTTCGATCAAGCCCGGGGAAACGATCACGTTTTCAGTGTCGGTAGCGTCAACCTTGTCCATCATGAAGTTGTTCGGAATATAGATCACTTCATTGTCTTTGACGCGACGAGCAACCCAGACATTGCCCTTGTGAATGGCCAATTGCCAAGCTTCCTTCGTATCAGCGATCGTATAGGTACGGCCTTCAGAGAAATAGCCGTACTTGGTGAGAAGATCTGTGGCAATCTTCACAGCTTCACGTGCACTGTGAGCACGTTCGGCCATCAAGCGGCGGATACCATAGCCAATGCCGCCGTCCTTCAACTTTTGATCTTTATCGAAAATGTTCGAGCAAGCGTTAGAAACGATCACGACACCAGCGTCGTTTACGAAGCCGTCAGAGAAAGAGGAGCCGTTCGGATCGAGCGTTTGAGACCAGTAAAAGCCCAAGGTTTCGCGAACTTGGGGAATCATGGCAGCGGTCGGTTCATACTTAATCATCGTACCGGCCTTGTGTTTGGCAGGCGGTACATAGTATTGCGGATTAAAGACTCGGCCGCCGTTATCTTCGTTGTGGCCAACGATGACTTGGCCGGTGGCTGAAGCGTCTTTACCGACGATCACGGTCGAGCAGGCCATAGCTGTCAGAGGCAAGGCAACCAAAGCGCTCGAGATGGCGCAAGCCATCAAAGATGCACGTAATTTCATAGCAGTAAGCTCCTAATATTTATACAGCATGAGTTTTTACATAAAAACTCAGACGCACAATTCCGGAACAAGATGAGGCGAAATTTGCGACAGCGAGCATTTTGCTCTCCGTGAAAATAAATTCAATTAGGGGAAAGTTCGGGTAAGTGTAACAAGCAGTAAGAATCTGAGTTAAGTGAAAAGCAAAATTAGGTTTTAATCAAAATATTTAAGGGTTAATACGAGGAATTAGAAATCAAGCTGTTCAAAAGCTTTACGCATATTGTCAATTTCTAAGGGGTCTGCCTGGAATTCACGTGCGACTTTTTCCCAGTTTTGAGAACAAAATGCGGAGATGTGCAGGGCTTGTTCTTCTGCTTTTCTGGGCGTCAAGCCAAAATATCGACAGACTTCAACGGCTTTTTTTAGGTCCGGGCGGTCGCAGTCATCGGTTACTGCAGTGGCATGGTGGCGTCGGTTAACGGAGATTGGATCCGGTTTTAAAGAGTAAATCGGTGCTAGCGTCCAGCCGTCACCTTCGCGGATAAAAGAGATATTGTCAAGGCTGTCGTGGACATTGCCAATACACATATTAAAGACCATGCGGCGCCAAAGTTCTTCCAGATCCTGTTTAGGTTTGGTGCCTTCCTGGTTGAGAATATCTGCTACTTCTAAATAGCTATGTTCATCGGTCTGAGCGCATAAAAGAGCTTTGGCAGTTGCTGTCGGCAGAGCTGATCCATGAGCTGTCCGGTCAAAGCGCAAAGTGACAAGCGTATCCATCCCGCGGGTTGAAGTGAGCTCTGCGGTAACGGTTTTTAGTCCCAAACGCTTAGCTAAACTCAAGGCGACACCTTCCCAGATGATTAAATTGCGAACAGGATCGGGTATGTTAAATTTTGAAATTAAATTTTTATTTTTACCAGATATATAACCGAGCTTAAAACGTTCGCCGGGTAGGGCACTTAGACCTTTATAGAGAGAATCTATTGCGGAAATATTCAAGTGACCCATCATCAGACGCTCTAAATCAAGTGCTACAGCGCCGACTTCCTTATATTGAAGGGGAAGTTCAATCTCAGGTTTAAATCCAATTGCACCAACTCGAAGTACTTCTTGAGAAAGAAGCATTAACTCTATGTTTGTTAAGTCTTTTTTGTAAATAAAACGTGCAGCTTTACGCGCTCCTAACCCAGGGATTAAGTCATACATGAACCCAAAGTACGGATGAGCAAGATCTGTTTTAAAAACCTTGGGAATTAAGGGTAAATCACGGCTTAATGCATAGCCGTAGTCCAACCATTGGGGGTCATAGACAAAGAATAAAGTCGACCCCTCTCTGCCAGGGTCGTCAATGCTCAATTGACCAATTGGCAGGGGATTGGAAGGACTTTTAAAGTAAAGGTTTAAGACCTTGCTAAGCATTTTAAATCAAACGACGGGGAGCGCGAGCTCTTTTAGGCAGCCGTTCTGATTCAAGTCGTAAACCAGACGTATCCGCTGACGGTGAAGCAATATCACCCATAGGGGCTCCTAAACCGATAGCTTGCATGATAGCAGCCACGTTACCGATGGCAACACCGGGGTCTCCTGCTTCAACTTTGGCTAGGGTGTTGAGCGAGATTCCAGCGCGTTCAGCTACCTGCGATTGCGGCAAGCGACGACGGAGACGAGCAATTTTCAAATTTGCTCCAAGCGCCTTTAACGAAGTTTCTACGGCTAATGATGGACGCATTTTATTCTCAAAATAATGAGTAAATAGTGTTTTAATACCCATTATTATGATGATTAATTCTATCTATGTCAAGAGGATCAGACTTTTAAAGTAAATGGGTTGAAACCCCTATATTTTTTACTTTAAGTTGGATATAAAACGCAAAATAATTAATATAAATACAATATAAGACTTAAAATAATGCGTATTAATAGAAATATAAAACTGACAAATTCAACGTTTCAGATACTATTTTGATCCGTTTCTCAACTTTAAGTGTCCTTCTTCAATACGCTACGAGAATGGTTACAAAAAATAAAATAAGAATATAAATTAATGTAAATAGATAAAAACTATTGTTCTTCCGATTGGTCTGGTTTTGAATAAAGTCGAAATTTTTAGAATATTAAAAATAGAAAAATAAATTCAAAAAATACCAATTTATTTTTTTAATTATTTTTTTGATTAATACATAAAAAAAGACCGGCTTAATGTTTTGCCGGTCTTGAAACTATTACTGTTTTGTTCTTTGGTGTTTACCAACCATAAAATCTCGTCCAACAGTCTTTAATTTCTAAATTGTTATTTACAACGTAATAACAAGGATGTTGTGCTCCAGTCGAACATGCATGATTGGGTAAAATTCTCAGACGCGTTCCGATCGGAAAATCTTTTGGGTTAAGTGTTTTACCGTTCCTGGCTGAAATGATTCCATGTTCCTGATTGGCACCACTGACCCATAAATCTTTAATCAAGTGACCATTAATATTACAGACTAAACCGTATCCTTGGTCTACTTTTTGATTGGCAGTTCCTCGGTCGCGCGAAAGCGCCATCCAGCCTCCGTCCGTAATCACCCAGCCTTTTTCCATCTGATGTCCGATGACAGTTACCAATAGCGACAATGCAATATCATTGGGTTTACAAATACCCACTCCAGCTTGGAAAAGATCAAAAAACACATAAACGCCAGCTCGAACTTCCGTAACGCCGCTTAAGTCTTCATCAGTTAGTGCTGTCGGAGTGGATCCGACAGAGATAATGGACAGCTCATAGCCAGCATTACGTAGTGTCTGGGCAGCTCGGCATATTCCGTCTCGTTCACCCTGAGCTCGCTTCAAAAGCTCTTCATGTGTGTCGACGTCATAAGAACCTCCAGCATGGGTTAGAACTCCGACGAGTTTTGCGGGTGTTCTGAGCTCTTTTGCAACTTGCACAATTTCAGGACTGTCAGGTGTGAGCCCTGAACGATGTCCATCGCAATCTATTTCAATTAAGACAGAGATGGGTAAATTTTCTTTCTGGCAAAAGTCCGTGACTGCATGAGCGGCCTCAACACTATCGAGAATAATTTTGAGATCCACCCCTTGTCTGATCAAAGTGGCTACGCGATGAAGCTTTTGCGGAGCTATCCCTACAGCGTAAATCATATCTTTTATGCCGTGACGGGCAAATTCTTCAGCCTCTTTAAGTGTTGAGACTGTAGCAGGGCCCTCAGGAGTCCATATCTGGCGCTTAGCGACTTCCCAGCATTTGCTTGTTTTCAGGTGCGGTCTTAAGCTCACACCGAGCGATTTCATTTTGTTGCTCATTCGCTCGATATTGGCGTTCATTTTGGCTTCATCCAGAATTAAAGCCGGTGTATCAACGGTAAGCAGATTCACTTTTTCCCTCACTTTTTTTCTTAATCGTACTCCGCTTTAACTGCAGATTTAGATTTTTTTGATTTGTGAGCGGTTAGTTCATAACTTTTTTGCGTTAATTCGACAAGCAGATGATTGAGCTCCTCTTCATCGTCCAAAATGATGCTGATCCAGTATTTTTTGTTCATGTGGTAAGCGGGCAAAATACTCTCGTACTGAAGTAATTTTTCTCGGTCTTTCTCTGCGCACTTGAGATTGACAATGTCTAATTGACCGAAAGCACCGATTCCTAATTTTTTAGCTTCAACGGTCATCACAACCGCAAACCATTTCAAATTGTCTTTTCTTCGAAAGACAGCTGTGACCCAATCATCTTCGAACGGATAATCCGGTTCTGTTTTCAGTCGTTCGAAAACCATTTTGAAATATTCTTCGCGAATCATACTGTCCCTTGAAAGCCAAGATACATAATACTTAATATTATTTTTTAAGTATTTTAATGCTCTAATAATATTAAAACAATATTAATATAATTCTATTTTCTTGAGCAAATTCAATCTCATTGGTACGATAGCACCGGGAGATTTTTCATGGCTGTTGTCATTGCTTTGGATTCTTTTAAAGGATCATTGTCCGCTGCAAAGGCTTCTCGGGCTCTAGCTCAGGGTATCGAGGAAGTTGTGCCTGAAGAAGAGGTGATTGTTTTACCGATCGCCGATGGAGGCGATGGGCTGATTGATTGCCTCAATGAGTCATTCTTAGCTCAGGGTTGGAAGCTTCAATCCCTTTGGGTGACAGGTCCTTACAGTAAGAAGGTCAAAGCTTCTTACCTTTTAAAAGAGAAAAATGCATTTATTGAAATGGCTCGCTCATCAGGTCTGACTTTGGTCGGTAACGATCAAAAAAGGCCGCTTTTAAGTACTACGTACGGCTTAGGTGAAGTGATTACAGATGCGGTAAACCGCGGCGCAACAACGCTATATATCGGTTTAGGGGGTAGTGCTACAAATGATCTGGGCTTAGGTTGTATGCAGGCCTTAGGAGTTGATTTGTGGACCGAAGATCATCAGCTCATAGCTCAACCCTTTAAGTCCGGGGATCTTTTGAAACTTAAAGAGATTTCAACGGAAAAGTTTGAGTCTAAATTTTGCAACGTTAAAGTAGTCGCTGTCTGCGATGTCTCCAATGTCTTATTGGGGGAAAAAGGGGCAACTGAAGTTTTTGGCCCGCAAAAGGGACTGAGATCAGAAGAGATTTGGCAAATCGAAAGCGCAATGATACAGGCTGCGGCTCTCTTAAAAGAGTATTTCGGAAAGGACTACTCAGAAACTCACGGAGCTGGTGCCGCTGGAGGGATGGGAGCTGCGCTTATGTGGTTTTTTGATGCAAAGGTTGAAAACGGAATTGATACCGTATTGGATTTGCTTCAATTTGAAAACGCTCTTAAAAAAGCTCAGTTTGTAATTACCGGAGAGGGTTCTTTTGATGAGCAGTCCCTTTCGGGCAAGGCTCCTCTGGGCGTATTGAAAATGGCAAAAGCCCATGGGCAGAGTATTTCTTTAGTGGCCGGCCGAATTCGTGTCTCTGAAAAAACGTTTAGAGATTTAGGTTTTGATTCTTTTTTCTCTATCAGAGACATCGCTGCAAGTGATGAGGAGAGCTTTTTGAATGCTAAAGAGCTTTTAATTGAGCTCGGGCGTTTATGGGCGCAAAAGCATTTAAAAGCACAAAAAATAATTAATCTTAAATAACGATTGGAATAATATTATGATCATAGCAGTCGCTAATACTAAAGGTGGAACAGGAAAAACAACAACCGCCCTGCAGCTTGCTCTTTACCGGCAAAGTCTCGGTCATGAAGTATGGCTTGTTGATGGAGATGAGCAGCAATCAGCTCTGACTGCGGTGAGCATTCGTTCGGAAAACAATGTTAAACCAGCTCTTGCGTGTTCTGCGTATTCTGATGCGAGAACATTGAAGTCGCAAATAGAAACCCAGGTCAATAAGTGGGAAGATATCATTATTGATGTAGGGGGACGGGATACTGGAGCGTTGCGTGCTGCACTTTTGGTTTGTGACGTCCTTTTAGTTCCTGTGCAACCTAGAAGCTATGATGTTTGGGCACTATCTAAATTAGAAGACATTATTCGTGATGCGCGTGACATCGGCGCACAATTTGATGCTTATTGCTTTTTATCTTGCGCAGACAGTCAAGGCGCTGACAATCAGGAAGCCGCAGAGGTCATGAAGCAGTGTGAAGAAATGCAGTTTATGGATCGTTTGATCGGACGTCGAAAAGCTTTTGCTACAGCGGGCGGGGCAGGGTTGAGTGTATTTGAATTACGTCCCAAGGATCCTAAAGCCTGCGCAGAATTAAAGGCTTTGGCTGAAGCTGTTTTCAATCTTTAATTGATATTTAATTTAAATTATTTTAATATTAAAATAATTTATGAATAATACTTAATTGAGGTTTAAAGATGGCCATTACGATGTTGCGTAAAAAGCCGATGGCTGAGAAAAAAGAACTCGACGAGAAGGCAGTAGATGACTTTTTAGACTCTGCCTCTAATGTCAAAAAAGAAGTGGTTTCTAAAAAGAAAAAACAGATTACCCTTACGATTTCAGAATCATTATTGCAATCTGTAGATGAGGCGGCTCATGAATTAGGACTTTCTAGAGCTGCTTATATTAATGCAGCTGTCTCCACAGCCCTAAAAAACGGTTTAACCCGCTAAGTTCTCGGGCCGAATTGAATTTTCGGCCCGTACGCTACCAATACTTTTTTTCTAAACTTTAATTAATTAAGCCTTGTTCAAAGTTCGAAATCGCTTTTGGAAGTTGATTTAAAGAGCTGATAACAAGCATAGGTGACGGAATTGCTTCTGGTTTGGCCATACCAATTCGATTGTGCCAGATAGTGGCCAGCCCGACTTTCGATGTTCCCAGCATGTCATAGGCTGATCCCGCTACAAATATTGCTTCACTAGCCTTGACGCCGGCCAGTTTGAGTGCGAGTTCGTAGGGGCGAGGATCAGGCTTGTAGTAGCCTGCCTGAGCTGCAGTAACTACAACATCAAAATCTATGCCGATCTGAGCGGCTGCTTGTCTGCCTAGCTTCTCGGAGCAGTTGGTGACTACTCCTAATCGAAAGTCTTTTTTGAGATTAGTTAAAACCTGAAAACATTCCGGCCAACCACGTAGTGTATGCCAGCGCTTTTGCAGCTCACCGGCAAGCGATCGATTAAAGCCTGCCGCAAGAGCCGCTTCTTCAACGAGCGTTTCGTAGGGACGATAGGCTCCGCAACCGTAGGTAATTTTTAGATATTCAAACCTCCATTTGCGGCCAGCCTCTTTGTCACCAGCAGCTTCTTCCCAGATGCTCCAAGAGTCCATCAATGCAGTCAATAAGTCAAAAAGAATTAGTTTTGGTTTGTTGCTCATTCACTTTCTCCTTTTTCGACAAGGCCTTTTGTACAATTATGAGCTGAATTTTTGTTAGGAAAAAGTTATGAGCAGAGCTTTTGACCTTCTTTTGTGGGATGTGGACGGCACGTTGTTGGATTTTTTAGCAGCTGAGAAAATTGCCATTCGTTCTCTTTTCAAAGATTTTGAGTTAGGAGACTGCACAGATGAGATGTTGCAGCGTTACAGCTCAATTAATGCTGACTACTGGAAAAAGCTTGAAAAAGGTGAAATAACGAAAGCTGAGCTCCTTGTTCAACGATTTAAATCTTTTTTTGAAGAGCAAGAAATCTTTAATGTGGACTGTGAGGCTTTTGATCGAGCTTATCAAAAACGTTTAGGTGAAACCGTTGTTTTTAGAGATAACAGCTTTGAGCTTGTCTCGCGATTAAAGGGGAAGATTTCCCAATATGCAGCTTCCAACGGAACTGTTGTTGCTCAAACTGGAAAATTAACAAATTCTGGTCTTATTAGATTGTTAGATGGCGTGTTTTTATCTGAAAAATTGGGCGCTGAGAAACCCTCAGCACTTTTCTTTGAAAAAGTTTTTGAAGCATTGGGTCCAATTGATCCGAGACGAACTCTCATTGTAGGAGACTCTCTTACTAGCGATATTCTGGGAGCAAAAAACGCAGGTATTCAGTCTTGCTGGTACAACCCATATCATCTTCCAAGCAACACGGCCATTGTGCCTGACTACGAAATAGATCACTTGGATAAGGTTCTCGATATTCTTAATTTAAATTGATTATTCAATAGTTAAATAAAATTAAATTAATATTTTATTAATATTAATAAACAATTATTTTAATTTAATTAAAAGACAAGAGTTAGGATTAGGGATAAAAAATAGAAAAAGAAAAATGTGTTGAGTTTATTGGCAATAAAGCCCACAATAAAACTGATTTGACGTCTGAAATCCAACAAGAGGAGAATGCTATGGCTAAAGAACGGCTTCGCGAAGGTGCCCGAGCTTTTGCAGAAAAAGTCTTTAATGATATTCGTGAGTTTTCCAAAGATCCTGTTCGGGGCATTTCCCGCCAAGGCTATGGTCCTCTGGAAAATCAGGCACATGAATATCTGAAAAATGTTGCCCGAGAGTTGAATCTGGAAATTAAGATTGACCGTTGCGGTAATTTATTTTTAACGTTGCCTGGCACAGACCGTTCTCTTCCCTGTTATATGACTGGTTCTCACGCCGATAGTGTTCCTCAGGGCGGCCACTATGACGGATTGGCAGGTGTAGTTGCTGCTTTGACTACGCTATGGTGGATGAGAAAGATCGGCTTTCAACCTAAGCGTGACGTCACTATGGTCGTCTTTAGAATGGAGGAAAGCTCCTGGTTTGGTAAAGCTTATGTTGGATCGCTAGCGATGGCCGGTCAGTTAACAGCCGAAGATTTAGCCCTCAAGCATCGCTCAAAAGATCAGACATTGGCCGAAGCTGTTCGGGAAGCCGGATTTAATCCAGACGATATGATTCGTACAGATCCTGCAATTGATTTTTCTAAGATTGCAGCTTTCACAGAACTACATATTGAGCAGGGACCGACTTTGGACTCTCAAAAGAAAGCTCGGGTCGGTATTGTGACAGGTATTCGTGGCAATCTGCGTCATAAAACATGCCGCTGTATTGGTGTGACAGCTCATTCGGGAGCCGTTGATAAACAGTATCGTCATGATGCTGTGATGGCCATGAGTGAGCTCATGATGAAGATGGAGCGTCACTGGGCTGAGTGGCTTGTGAGAGGCGAGGATTTGGTATTTACAGTCGGCGTCTTTAATACTGCGCCTTCTGCTGCCATTGCGATTATTCCGGGTGAAGTTTCTTTCAGTGTTGATATGAGAAGTCTTTCTATGGATACCCTGGATCGTTTCCATAAGTTATTGGTTGCCGAGGCCAATGCAACCGGCGCAGATCGGGGAGTGACGTTTGAATTTGATCGCACATTGGTTTGTAAGGCCGCTCAAGTTAATCACGACCTTTTTGAACATTTGAAGGCGGCAGCTAAAAAGGCAGAAATTGATGTGATGGAAATTCCTAGCGGGGCTGGGCACGATTCAGCTGTTATGGCCGATATGGGCGTTCCCATTACCATGATTTTTGTAGCCAACCAAGACGGCTCTCACAATTGGAAAGAAAAGATGAAGTTAGATGACTTCATGTTGGGTACGGAAGTTCTCTTTACTGCCATTTCGACTTTTGATTAATTGGCTGGGGCTGCCACCTTGAACTGGCAGCCCTTTCGCTTCAGTCATAATGCATCAAAATAGACTCATTGCGTTGGATACGGAAACGACTGGTTTATACCCGAAATACGGGGACCGTCTTGTTTCTATAGGCTGTGTGGAAATATTGCAAAATGGAGATCCCGGAAGAATGTACCACCAGCTTATTAATCCTGAACGTCCCGTCACTGTCGGTGCTCAATGTGTGCACGGTTACTCATGGGACATGCTCAAAAATCAACCTCGGTTTGTTGAAATTGCCGATGAGTTCTTGGAGTTTGTGTACGGAGCAACCTTAGTTATCCATAACGCCCGGTTTGATATTGGCTTTTTAAATACAGAACTTGAGAAAATTGGCCGTGGCTGTATTGGTGACTATTGCAACGGGATTGTGGATACCTTGACTTTGGCCAGAAGACTTCGTCCGGGACAACCCGCCTCTTTGGATGCACTTTGCAAGGCATTTTCGATTGATGCATCAGCTCGCGTTAAGCACGGAGCTCTTATTGACTCGCTTCTTTTGGTGCGTGTCTATAATGCTCTGACAAAATTGTCTTAAAAAGAGATTTTCATGACTCTGTCTCCCAAATTAGTTGCTGCGGTATTAGCTTTTGTGCCTGCCTTGAGTTTTTCGCAAGGCAATACAGTTAATGACTCTTTTAACAAGGCAAAACAATTGCTTGAAAAGGAAGTTTATTTTGACCATCGGGTCACGCTTTATTGCGCAGCAGAATTTGACTCGCGGAAAAATATTACGCTACCGGCCGGCTTTGTTACTCAAAAGCATCAAAAGCGAGCAGGTAGGGTGGAATGGGAACATGTAGTTGCTGCTGAAAATTTTGGCCGCAGTTTTAAAGAGTGGCGAGATGGTGATCCGGTTTGTGTCAATAATAAAGGCAAGAGCTATAAAGGGCGCCGATGCGCAGAGCGGGCAAACCGTGAGTATCGCTTTATGCAGGCAGATATGTATAACCTGTATCCGGCAATAGGAGCAGTGAATGCAGCTCGCCAGAACTACAATTTCCAAATGTTGCCTCACGCTAAGAGTAGTTTTGGCACCTGTGAAATGAAAATAGAAGGCAGACGGGCAGAGCCGCCAGAGCGAGCTCGAGGACAAATCGCAAGAACGCATCTTTACATGGCAGCTGCCTACCCGAGATTTCGTTTAAGTGACCAGCAAAGAAAACTCATGACAGCGTGGGACAAAATGTATCCGGTGGATGCTTGGGAATGCGAGCGCGCTCAACGTATTGAAAAAATACAAAAAAATGAGAATTCTTTTGTAAAGGATGCTTGCATTAAGGCAGGTCTGTGGAAAAATTAACTTCTTAACAATACTTCAACGCAACAATTCTGCCGTTGTGGGAGTAAGAACTTTTAGTCTTCGGTGCAGCTGAAAGTCACACCATCGGATTTAGTTTGGCCGATTTTTTCGATAATTGACTAAAGGCTATCGGTGCTATTACCGGTACTGTTTGATTCCACGATTTTGAAAGATATCTCGGATCGTTATCTTAAAAAACAAAACATTTTGACATTTTGTCAGTCTGCAATACTACTGAGTCTTTTGAACCGATTCGCGCTAGGTAATTAATCACTCTGTTTTATTTGAAATTGTATTACAATATCAAATAAAAGACAGAGGAGCTGATTATGCAGAAAAAACAAAGGGGCGGTAAAAGATTAAATGCGGGCAGAAAGCCAGAAGGTGAAGAGGCTCTGAGCGAAACGATCATTGCTCGAGTGACACCAGATCAAAAAGTTGTCTTTCGTGAAAAGGGAGGCAGTAAATGGCTGAGAATGGCTTTAAGCCCTCTTGCTCCGCAGTTAAAGGATCTGCCTTCATGGATTAAAAAGGTTGTACCTCGGACAAGCCAATCTGTTCCGATGTTTGAGTATTCTGTGCAGGCCGGTTTCCCATCACCTGCAGAAAGCTATAAGGAAACGCTTGATTTTAATGAACTTTTAATTGATAACGCGCCGGCGACTTTTGTTTTGCGAGTTTCAGGGCAGTCAATGCTCGATGCTGGCTTGTCCGATGAAGACTTAATCGTTGTAGACCGTTCGCGCACTCCTAAAAACGGTGACATTGTAGTGATGCAAATTGATAACGAGTATACCGTTAAGCGTTTTGTCCGCACTCCCAAAGGTTTTTACCTTAAAGCAGAAAACAGCTCCGGACAATATCCTGATATTTATCCGCTAGAAGGCCAGGAATGGCATCTGTTCGGGGTAGTGAATTTTGTGATTAAAGCTCTTTGCGGCAAGGTTTCTATTTGAAAAAGCACACTATGTATGCTCTTATTGATGGGAATTCTTTTTATGCTTCCTGTGAACGGGTTTTTAGACCGGACTTAAAAAATCGTCCCGTTGTTGTTCTGAGCAACAATGATGGTTGCATTGTGACGCTCACGAAGGAAGCCAAAACATTGGGATTAAAAAGAGGTGTTCCCTTATTTCAGGTCCAAGACATTATTAAAAGAAATCAGGTAGCAGTTTTTTCCAGTAATTATGAGCTTTATGGTGATATGTCTGCACGGATGATGCAAATTATCGCTTCTTTGGTACCGGCCATTGAGGTTTACTCTATTGATGAATGTTTTGCAGATCTTCGAGGATTAAACGAGGCAGATTTAACCGTTTTGGGGGTTCAAATCCGAAAAAGAATCTGGCGTTGGATTGGTATTCCCGCCTGCGTCGGAATCGCACCAACCAAGACTCTTGCCAAATACTGCAATCATTTAGCTAAGAAACTTCCCGGCCTAAAAGGCGTGCTCAATTGGGAAGATTTGACAGCAGAGCGAAAGCGCAAGGCATTGGCTTGCCAGGGTATTAATGAAATTTGGGGAATCGGTTCCCAGTTTAGTCGTCGGCTGATTAAGCTTGGAATTGAGACGCCACTTGATTTAATTGAAGCGCCTGAAGCATTGCTGAAGCAGTGCTTCCCCATCAGTGTGGTACAAACCGCGCGAGAGTTAAGAGGGATTGAGGCCATTGAGTTTGAATTGGTCGCGCCGCCTAGACAAAGAATTGTTCGCAGCAGAAGTTTTGCCAACGATGTGTTTGACCGAAATGATCTTTTGAGCGCTATCACCATGCATGTACAGGAAGCGGCGCGGGTTTTAAGGGAGGAGAAACTTCTTACCTCCCGAGTGGGGATATTTATCTTTTCCAATCGATTTAAGTTGGATCAGCCCGGCTATATGGCAATGGATGCTATAGATTTAGGTCATTATGTCAATGACACTCCCTCAATTTTAAAAAATGCAGAATTTTTGCTTTCACGTTTATTTAAGGAGGGGATTGCTTATAAGAAAGCTGGTGTTGTGCTCGAGAATATCAGAGCGGAATCAGAAACAATGGTCGATCTATTTGATTTTGAAAATGAAAAAAGCAAACGTCTGAGTGCCGTTTTAGATAAATTAAACGAAAGATATGGGAGCGGAACAATTTGTTTTTCGGCAGTAAAACGCAACTCTGAAGATTGGAGAATGCGGCGTCAAATGAAAAGTCCGTTTTACACGACGAGATTTTCTGAAGTAATGCACGTTTCCGCTTAGTCATCTATCTTGCCCGCAGAAAGATCTTTTGGGACATAATAAAGAAAAGTTCTGACAGCTAATGGCAGGTATCAGTGGTCAACTACCTTTTGATCAACAAAGGAGTGTCAAACGACGTATTTCAAGGATTCAACAGACTCGGCTTACAGAGAGTACTGTGCAAAGATTATTGGTGCACGGTTGCGCTTTAGCCAAAAGGAGCGCAACCCAATTGCTCTGGAATTTTTGCGTCAAGGGCTTGATGCAAAAGAAGTAGCGGCAAGGCATCATCTCTGTGGCGCTCATATCTAGTATCAATGGGTAGGGCGCTACATTGAAGAGACTCAGATCATGCGTCAATCACATGACGGTACGGATGATGAGTTCAAGGCGATGAGTCCTCAAGAGCAGCTTCAGGAACTTAAACGTTTGAAAAAAGTTGCACCCGGGCGAGTTTCATTTTCTCATTAATCGATCGGAGTTTCTCAAGCGCTTGGAGCAGCTTGAAAAATTGCTGAAAAATTGCTGAGCCAATAGTTCATCAGGCTCAGCAATTTAATCAAAGAGATTAACACTCTTTGCCGCCGGTAATTTTTAAATCAACGGTATTATTTTTGATTGCTCGTATGCAAGCTTCAAGGCCTTTGGTAATTGAGCTCAACTCCACAAAGGGAACATTTTTCTTTCCGATGGCCTGCTGTGCAATATAGGGGACATGAACAAATCCGCCTCGAATATTGAGTTTATTTTTATTAATGTAATACAAAAGCGAGTACATAATGTGGTTGCACACGTAAGTACCTGCAGTGTTGGAAACAGCGGCAGGAACACCGGCTTTTTTAGCTTCTTCAACCATTGCTTTTATCGGAAGATTTGAAAAATAGGCATTTTCGCCGTCTTTAAAAATAATCTCATCAATTGGCTGATAGCCATCGTTGTCGGGGATTCGCCCATCATCAATGTTGATCGCTACACGTTCAACATTGAAATTGAACCGGCCTCCGGCTTGTCCGACACAAATAACTGCGTCTGGATTAAACGTATCAATCGCTTCAAAAAGCTTTAAAGTCGAAGTTTTAAAAACAGTAGGTAGCTGCACTTTGACAATCTCAACGTCATCAACTTTGTCTGGAAGTTCATTGACAGCCTCCCAAGCTGGATTAATTTTTTCGCCTCCAAAAGGATCAAAGCCCGTGATCAGGATTTTCATTTTGTTTGCTCCGATAGTTATAGTTTTTCGCAATCATAGAAAAATTTTCATTTTTCCTTCGGAAATAAATATTGTCCAGCTAATATTATCTGACAAGTCAAGGAATACAGTCGCGGCATTGCAATTAAGTTATATTTTATAGTTGAAGCCGTGAGAGGAATAACACAATTAAGGTTATAGACTGACTAAAACTAGTACATTGATTGTTGCACCTTAACGAGGTTTATCGTGTTATAGCTGTGTCCTCTGGAAATCACTTCGAAGTAGACAGAGGTAATCGCTACAGGAGAGTTGAGTTCTTCGTTAGCACAAATAATTGGCTCTCAGAAACAACTGTGCAGTGTGAATGGTTAGTAGCTCAGTCACTGAATATTCCTTATATTGCTCATGAAATCCATGATTTAAAATATTTTCAGTTCCTGACTATTTAAGGCTGAGGATGTTTTCCTTTTTAGGGTGTTTGGTTTTAAATTCCTTTGTCTTCGCCAAATTATATAAACTAATATGATCAGAGAATTATTTGAAAAGTTGAATGCTAGAGATTAGAGATTAGAAATTATTTAATTCACCTTATTTGAGCTAAGTTACTAGCCTAAGTTTTCTTTTTAATTCATTGAATATCAAAATATTTTTCAAAAATACTTGGATAATGTTTTCAAAGCTTAGCCTAATCTCAACAAATAAAAAAAGTGCCTGACGTTATGATCAGGCACTTAAAGAAAGAACTAAGAATTTAAATAAAACTAGAAAGCGTATTTAATAAGCGCGTTACCTGTTACGCCTTCACGGTCTCCAACATAACCTTTGGGGCCAAAATTAGCTGACCAGGGACTTGATGCATTTGGCCTAATTGTGAAGCCAGCTTCAACAATGCCGGTATTGCCTTCAAGAGTCGGCACGTCTAATGGGACTCGAAGACCAGAGGCAAGTAAATCAGATTTAGCATCGCCGTCCGACACATGTTCGTAGGCTACACCAAATCGCCAAGTCACATTTTCTTAATATAAAAGGGTAGTTGGGCATAAACGTAACTGAAGATGTGTTTCGGTCAGCCGATGCTAGCATGATCTTTATTGCTGGGGTTGATTAAATTTTTAAGTTCAAAATTGTCATTTGCATAGAGCGCTGCATGAGAAATGACGGAGATCAGAAAAGGTTATTTTTTATCTATCATAGAAAACAAAACAGATAGAGGAGAACTTTGGATAACTGAAAACCTTTAATAATTCAACATAACTATTATTATGTTGCGTAGTTTTAAGGCATTTTTATTAGTGATTTTTTTTGAATTCTTTTTTATAAGCACTTAGTTTTGTATCGTAGTACCATGAGCAAAGCTTTTCGTTAAATGAGGTCTCTGATATGGATTTACTTTTGAATCCAATCGTCCTTTCAGTGTTAGTGCTTTGCGTACTGTGTTTGGTGAAAGTCAATGTTTTGTTGGCCTTAATCTTTGCAGCACTTACGGCGGGTTTTGCTGGCGGTCTTGACATCGGTAAAACCATGACGCTGCTCACTGACGGGTTTTCGGCTAATGCGACAACAGCACTGTCCTATATATTATTAGGCACTTTTGCGGTTGCAATTGCTCAGACAGGTCTGATGCAGATGTTGGTTGCCTGGATATCAAAGCATTTGGGCTCTCGCCGGTTAATCTTTTGTCTTGTCTTGGCTTTCATCGCATGCTTATCTCAAAATGTTGTACCGGTGCATATTGCCTTTATTCCGCTTTTAATTCCTCCACTTTTAAGTTTGATGAACAAAATGCAGCTTGACCGTAGAGCGGCTGCCTGTGCATTAAGCTTTGGTTTGGAAGCACCTTATGTTACTTTACCTATTGGTTTCGGTTTGATTTTCCAGGGTATTGTCGCTGATAGCATGACTAGAAGCGGTATGACGACCACTGTTTCAGATGTTGCTTCGGTTAACTGGATTTTGGGCGCATCAATGTTTATCGGATTGTTGGCGGCAATTTTTATTTTCTATCGTAAACCGCGCCACTATGAAAATAAAAAGCTTCTGGGTGCACAACCAGTGGAAGCGCCTGTTGAGACAACATTTAAAGCTAAGCACTGGGCCTCTATGGCTGCAATTGTGTTAGCTGTGGCCGTACAGCTCATTTGGCAGTCTTTGCCTTTAGCAGCGTTGTTCGGTTTGATCGTAATGATGCTTGGACGTGCCTTTAGGTTTTCAGAGCTGGATCAGCATATTGCTAAGGGTATTTCTATGATGGGATTTATTGCCTTCGTTATGCTGATTGCCGGTGGCTATGCGGCAGTGATTAATGAAACAGGTGCAGTCTCTCAGCTCGTTCAAAGTGTAGTTCCGTATTTGATGACCAGTAAAGTCCTTGCAGCAACCATAATTGTTGTGATTGGTTTGTTGGTTACGATGGGTATTGGGACGTCTTTCGGTACTGTGCCTATTTTGGCTGTGATTTATGTTCCGTTGTGTTCAGCTGTTGGTTTTTCTCTGCCTGCAACCATTCTTTTAATGTCAGCGGCTGGCGCATTGGGTGATGCCGGCTCACCGGCTTCCGATACAACTCTCGGACCGACAAGCGGACTTAATGCGGATAATCAGCACGATCATATATGGGATACTTGTGTGCCTACATTTATTGTTTATAACATTCCTCTTATGATTGCAGGGATTATCGGTGCACAATTCTTATAGAGCTTGAATATCTAATTCCGGGGATGCTTAAGACTGAAAGTGCATCCCCTTTTTTATTTTTGTCATTAGAATAGTATCACATTATGATCTCAATTGTCAAATATATTTAAATATATTTATCCACAATTGTATTTCTATAAACAAAATATATAGCTTCTGAGATTTTTCTACTTTCCCCTCCTCTATCCTAGGGAGAACCATATGGTGGTTCTTCAGAACTTTGGGCGTACAATCGATTGTGATAACGCTGTTATTAGCCTTTCGCCGGGAGGCAATAACACTATTTTCGCGCAGAATGTCTGACCGGTAGGATTTGTCGATTATGAGCGCCAATAAAAAGATCAATATGCTCGAAGGCAGTCTCTGGGACAGGATTGTCATTTTTGCCTTACCTCTAGCCTTTACTGGCATGCTGCAGCAGCTCTATAACGCAGCCGATGTTGCTGTTTTGGGTCGTTTCGTCTCTGATCTTGCGGTAGCTGCAGTTGGTAACAATGTACCTGTTATCGGTTTAATCATCAGCTTTTGCATGGGTTTGGCTTTAGGTGTTAATGTCGTCGTTGCCCGTGCTTTAGGGATGAAAAATGACCGCAAAGCTAGTGAGGCGGTCAGAACTTCTTTTTTTACTGCCGTTGCCTTTGGTGTTGTTGCCCTAGTTATTGGACTTTTATTCTCGGACTCTGCCATGGATTGGCTGGATGTCCCCATAGAGGTGAGAGATCACGCTCTTGTCTATTTACGTGTCTATTTATTAGGCATGCCTTTTATTGCTGTATACAATTTTCTGGCGGCGGTTTTTCGTAGTCAGGGTGATACGCAAACCCCACTTTGGGCATTGCTTGCGGCTAGCCTCTTTAATATTGCCGGTAATTTAGTAGCTGTTCTAGTTTTAGATTGGGGTATTGCAGGCGTTGCACTGGCAACCGTTTTAGCCAATCTGCTCTCTGCGGTTATCTTGTTTGTAAAACTTACCCGATTGGAAGGACCACTCAAGCTTGAAGTTTCTCAGTTGTTGAAGCTTGATCCCCCGTCTTTAAAAAGTATTGTCCGCATCGGTATGCCGGCAGGTATTCAGGGGGCGGTTTATTCCATTTCAAATCTAGTCATTCAATCAGCAATCAACAGTTTGGGGCCGGATGCTATGGCCGGCTCTGTTGCAGCATTTACGATTGAAATCAACGTCTATTGCTTTATCAACGCTTTCTCCTTGGCGGCTACTACCTTTGTTAGCCAAAACTACGGTGCACGGAACTTGCAACGTTGCTCACGAGTTATGTGGGTGACGATGGGGTTAAATATGTGTGTGACGGTTTTGATGACAGCTTTGGTTCTGACGTTCAGCAGAGATTTACTGGGTATTTTCTCCAGTAACGAGGAAGTGATAGCTCTCGGTATGTTCCGTATTTTATGGGTCGTTGTGCCGCAGCCGCTTAGTGTAGTGATGGATACCTTATCGGGCTGTATGCGTGGTTACGGTTATTCAATGCCTCCTGCGATGGTCACTTTGATTGTTGTTTGTTCTGTTCGCTTGATTTGGGTTTATACGGCATTCCCTATGTTCCCAACTTATGAAACTCTGATGATGGTTTACCCGTTAAGCTGGGTGATTACCATGATTGGCCTCATTATCCTTTATGTGCGTCTGGTACGCAGAATTCGCACTCGCAGGCTGATAGCAAGCGATGAAATTTAGGTTTTTTGAGCTTAGATAAGCTTACCTAATTTGCTGGGACATCATTAACATGCAGAAATTCTTTGTTTATCTGGTTTCTCTTGGTCATCTGTGTGTTGATCTGGCCCCAGGGGCTCTGCCTGCAGTACTGCCCTTTTTTGTTTTGTATAACGGTCTGTCCTACACGGAAGTTGCAGGACTAATGTTTGCCTCATCCTGTCTGTCCTCAGTAATTCAGCCGCTTTTTGGTTATTGGGCAGACAAAAGCTCAAAGCACTGGTTTATGGCTTTAGGTATTGCGATGAGCGGTATTGGATTGGGTATCTCTGGGCTCTTTTCCAACTATTGGATTGTTTTTCTAGCCATAACGATCATGGGAGTGGGTACTTCCATTTTCCATCCTGAAGCTGCTCGTCTTGTTAATCGAACTTCCGCAGGTCATCGCGCAACTGGAATCGGCATCTTCTCTGTTGGCGGCAATGCCGGTTTTGGCGTAGGACCGCTCATTGCAGCGGCTACGTTGACGGCCTGGGGGACTTCTGGGACGCTTCTTTTTGGTATCTTCGGCCTTTTGATGGCTGCTGTTATGCTCTGGATAGTTCCTCGTATGCTGTCTTTGGTTCAAAAAGCAGAAGATAAGGTTGTTTCAGCCGGTAAAGAACTCTCTCAAGGACGAAATGATTGGGCGGCATTTGCTCGGTTAAGTATAGTGATCTTGTGTCGAAGCGTTGTTAATGCCAGTATTTTGGCCTTCCTTCCCCTATACTGCATCGATCGTTTTGGTATTTCTGAAGCCATGGGAGGTACCCTCCTTTCCTTTTTATCTATTGCCGGTATCTTCATGACGGTGCTGGGGGGATGGCTCGGTGACAAAATCGGTTTAGTCAGAGCCTGCAAATGGGGATATTTGTTCATGGCTCCGGCTTTTGCTCTGTTACTTATAGTGCCTTCAGTTTGGTTAGTTTTTCCGATTTTGGTTTTAATCAGTTTTACTCTGAATGGGACTTACGCTGCTTTTGTCGTACTCGGCCAGAGTTATCTTGCTAAAAATATCGGTTTGGCCTCTGGCGTTACTCTTGGATTGTCTACGAGTTTGGGCGGAATGATTACGCCTTTATTGGGAATGGTAGCCGATTCTTACGGCATCACAAGCGTGATGGTGATACTCGTAGGAATCGGCGCGCTTTGTGCGTTGGGCTCCCTGTTTTTGCCTGAACCTAAGCAAAGCAGTCAAAGTACAGTCAATCGGTAATGTGTTTTTCCAATACCGTTGCTCTCAGAAATCGTTGTAAGCATTGTCGAGTGCTGTTTTTCCCACTGAGCTCGGACTTCCGCAGTTGGGGCTGCACCAAATGTAATGTCGATTGCAGCCTGATCCAAAGCGACTGGATCGTAACTCGCTAGAATGCCTATGTTGCCTAAATTTTGTGCACTTTGGCACCCATCCTGTGGTTCAAAAGCATCAATGACATTAATAAAGACCCAGCGATCGGGTTTAGCTTGCATTGCAGCTTTTACGGCATCAGACATTGATTCACATGTGGTTTGATCGTCACGGGAGGAAAAATACTCCATAACTTCACCCGCACTATGAATATGGCATTTACCCTCAGTGCCGGTACCCATACAAATAGAGAGATTTTTAAGTGTGCCGCCGTAGAAATCGAGGAAATGCGCTTTAAAGCGAACCACTGAAATTAAAGTGTCATAATTTGCAAAGTGGCTGCCTGTGCGCAAAAACTTCAGGTGGTAGCCTTTTGAAACAGGCAGATCTATATGGCCGTCTGCATCCAAAATATCAATCGGAGCAATGGAGGCGTCAAAACCATTTTCTTTAGCAACCGCCAAGTGTTTCTCCGTTGTGTCTCTTGGTGAGAAGCAATTGTTGTCTATGAGGGTGGCTTTAGTGTGCTGAGCCAAGGCTTTGACCAATTGCGGATCAAGATGCGGCCCGCCTGGCGTTTCGAAGGTCATTTTGAGACCTACTTTTCCCTTAATCGTCTGCTTGAGTGAGTCATACACTTTGATGATGGCTGACGGTGAAACTTCAGGGATGAAAAATACAACTGGTGCTGTGATATCTTCTACCCGGTGAGTTAGATTAGCGGGGTTTACAACAAATTCAGACTCTGCCCAAGAGAGTCTAGGAAGAGCGCCAGCTGCCATTAAAGCAGTTGTTTGTTTGATAAAAGTCCTTCTTTTCATAGCATTACTCGATTCAATCAATTGAATTATTTTTGAATTGCCCTGAAAGTAACCGTGCGCTCTGCGCTTTTGCGAACCGCCTCAGTAGCCTCTTTAGACATTTTTCCCATGGGTACCAAGTCAGAAGAGTGTCGAAAATCCTTAATAAAAACACAAACGTTGCCCCAAGGGATGTAGTAGGCAAAGTCACCGACTACAGGCGTAGTTGAAGTTGGAGCATTACCAATTTTGAGTGCATTTTTTAAATAGGCGATTCGTTCGGTTTGACCAAAATTTTCAAAAACGAGAGTCATCGGCAAGCGGCTCATAAAATCTTGAGCTGCTGCGTGATCTTCTAATTGCACTTGATAAACCTTTTCGTCAACAACCATTTCAATTGTTGCAGCCATGACTGCTTCTCCTGCTAAAGAAATTGCTAAAGCGATAGGAAGAATGTGTTTGAGCATTAGTATTCCCCTACTAGATATTTTCAAATTTATTTTCGCTCAAGAGTCAGAATCATTCTTTCATAAGTGCACCGAATTATTGAAAAATTCTCTCTTTAATAATTTATTACAGAAAAAGCATTATTGAAAAATTGCCATTTTGTGCAAGGAATTTAGAGAAATAGTCACAGTACGGTTTTTTAACTGAACTATAGTTATCAGCGTTTTAAAAGTGTTATTTGCTTTGTTTTTTAGGAGTGAATCAATGTTAGGAAACTTTTCTTACTGCAATCCCACAAAACTTTATTTTGGTGATGACTCACTGCAAGCTTTAAATACAGAATTGCCCAAATACGGTCAGAATGTGGTTTTGATTTACGGCGGTGGTTCTATTAAGAAAAACGGCATTTATGATCAGGTTATTGAAATTTTGAAGGCTAACGGCAAAAACGTTGCAGAGATTGCTGGCGTCATGCCTAACCCGACACTCATCAAACTCTACGAAGGTGTCGAAATTGCTCGTGCGCACAAAGCTGATTTCATCTTGGCTGTTGGCGGCGGTTCTGTGTGTGACTACGCTAAAGCTGTTTCTGTTTCCGTGCATTGTGACGAGGATCCCTGGGAAAAGTACTACGTGCGCTTTGAAGAGCCGACCTGCGAGACGATTCCTGTTGGTTGCGTCCTCACTATGGTCGGAACTGGCTCTGAAATGAATGCGGGATCAGTGATTACCAATACGGAAAAGAAACTGAAAATCGGTCATGTCTTTGCAGATGAAAAGATCATGCCGCGTTTTTCCATTTTAAATCCGCTCTATACGCTCACGTTGCCTCACTATCAGATGGTGGCAGGCATCTATGACATATTTAATCATATTTGCGAGCAATACTTTTCGGGTACCGATGACAATACAAGTGACTATTTAGCAGAAGCTTTAATGCGTTCAGTGGTCCATTCCAGCCGTATTGCTAATAAGGATCCGAATAATTATGAAGCTCGCAGCAACATTATGTGGACCGCAACCTGGGCTTTGAATACCTTAATTGCTAAGGGTAAAACAACGGACTGGATGGTGCATATGTTGGGTCAGGCTGTAGGTGCTTACACGAACGCAACGCATGGCATGACCTTGGCAGCAGTTTCTCTTCCCTACTATCGTCATATCATGCCTTTCGGTCTTCAAAAGTTTAAGCGCTTTGCTATCAATGTCTGGGGTGTCAGCGCAGAAGGTAAGAGTGATGAGACCGTGGCAGAGGAAGGTTTAACTGCTATGCAGGATTGGATGAAGGAATTGGGCTTAGCGATGAACATTTCTGAATTGGGTGCTAAGGAAGAAATGGTTGAGGGTATAGCGGGAGCCACATTAATTCTAAAAGGCGGCTATAAAGAGCTTGATCACGATGAGATCGTTAAGATTTTGAAGGAAAGCCTCTGATGAGTCACATTCTTGTTGCTTATTTTTCTGCAACTGGCAAAACGGGTCGAATTGCTGAGGCAGCGGCCCGTGCCTGCGGGGGAGATCTTTTTGAGATTCGCCCGCAAAAGCCTTACACATCCGTAGACTTAAATTGGACGGATTCTAAAAGCCGCTCCTCTTTGGAAATGGCTGATACGACTTCGCTCCCGGCTATTGAAGGTCCGTTGCCCGATTTGTCAGGCTATGACACTGTCCTTTTAGGATTTCCGATCTGGTGGGGTGTAGAACCTCGAGTAGTTGACACTTTTTTAGATGCAATTAACGCCTCCGGCAAACGCGTCTTTGGGTTTTGTACTTCAGGTGGTAGCTGTTCAAGCGGTGCTGTGAAGCGCCTCACGGCTTTGTATCCGTCGCTTAAGATCGAATCTGTCAAACTTCTGTATGGGACAGGAGGTGTTGAAAATTGGATTCGCACTTTACTTTAAACCTTTTGTAAGGCAGAGAGTGATAAAGATATTAATTTTAAAGGGCAGTCCAAACATTAACGGATCATCTGCGATTTTGGCCGAGGCTTTTGCTGATGGTGCGAAAGCAGGCGGCCACGAGGTCTCTTCAGTTAATGTTACACGGGCCAATATCCACCCATGTTTGGGTTGTATTCATTGTGGCTATGACGGACCGTGTATCCAAAAAGACGGTATGCAAACTCTGCGCCCTCAGATATTGAGTGCAGACATGTTGGTTTTTGCTACACCACTCTACTACTACGGTTTTTCTGCTCAGCTCAAAACTTTAATTGACCGATTCTGCGCATTTAATTTTGAGATTGAAGCCAGACTTCTGCATTCTGCTTTGTTGGTTTCTGCCTGGAACAGTGCTGACTGGACGTTTGATGCTATTAAAATGCATTACCAGACCTTAGTCCGGTATCTTGGATTTAAAGATGAAGGTATGGTCTTGGGAGCGGGTTGCGGAACGCCTGAGATGACAAAATCTTCGAAATTCCCTGATTTAGCCTATCAACTCGGTTTATCACTGAAATAAAGCTAAAAAAATGCCCCGTTTCACTTTCGCTTTGAGTGCCGGGGCATTAAATCAGAGGGGGAATAGATCATCCACTTCCCAGTTTATCGAAAAATAAGTCCCATTTAAGGGTTTTTACCAATCCAAATGGTTATTTTTTCCACTTTCCTGTTAAAAAATGTTAATCCTGCTGCTTTCTCAATCAAAAACATTTTGATGTCTTTTGATCATGAAAAGGCCGGCAAGTAATAAGGCGCAAATAAAAAGGAAAGCACCTTGTAAAGAAATCGCAGAAGAAATGGCTCCAATTAAAGCCGGTCCGGCTAAAAGTCCTCCGTAACCTACGGTTGTGACAGCTGTAATGGCTTTAACGCTATCGGTTTCTGATGCTCTGGAAGCGGCCGAAATTAAAATCGGTGCAAGATTGGCTATGCCGAGTCCCATCACGAATAATGCTGCGAAAGCTGGTAACGGATGAGGAATAAAGACTAAAACAAAAAGCGTTGCAAGCAAGATGAGCATCCCTGCAGTAATCACATTTCGGGCACCTAATTGTGTGGTCAAGCGGTCACCTACTAAACGCGAGATAGCCATGGCGATTACAAAGAGCGTGTAGCCGAAGGCGCTAGCTTCCTGCGGCACGCCCGCGTTGTCTCTCAAATAAATAGCACTCCAGTCAAGCATAGCGCCTTCTGTTAAGAAGATGACTGCGCAAATCACTGCCAAAATACTCACCGCTCCTGTGAATTTAAAGTTGGTTCGAGCGTTCTTGGCCTTTTTGGGAGAGTCAATTTTGTGATTGTCGATATTGCGCAAAACAGCAATCAACGCAACTGATAGGACGAGCATTAAAGTGCTGACAGCTCCTAAGGGAGTGACGCCTGCAACAAAAAGCGCAGTCAAAGCAGCCGCGGAGGCTACCTCTCCGATGGAGTACGCGGCATGCAATCCGCTCATCAAGCGCCCTCTTTGACGGTTTTCTAAATAGGTACCGTAAATGTTGACACTGACTTCAAGGCATCCGAGCGTGACACCGTAGAGCAATAGTGCTATACACTCAAAGTAAAATCCTGGCATCAAAGCTAAAAGAACTAGTAATGCGCAGGATAAAAGACCTGAGAGTGCAATGGCATTACGAGCACCAATTTTCTGTGTGAGAGTCCCCGCTAAGGGCATTCCGACAAAAGATCCTACCCCCAGCCCCAAGAGCAAAATACCTAAAACGAAAGGTTCAAGCGCAAGGTTGGATTGAACAAAAGGAATCAGGGGCGCCCAGGAAGCGACAGTAAAACCGCCAGTGAAAAAGCCGATGCGAGCCGCCCAAAGTTCATACTTGGAAACGGCCTCAGAGAGGTTGCGGTTTGCCGCATGGGTTTTCTCACTGAAAGGTAATTCTGAGTTCGGTGTATGTAAAGCGGACAAATCATGATCAAGTGCCTGATGGGCGTTTGAAGGTTTGCGGTTTAAAGAGTCGAGTGCCATATAACGTAAAGTAAGCCTGTGATGCTTGAAATTATTTCATCAAAAATACGAATAATCGAGTTAGAATCTATCAAAATATTGATAGTTTATTGAGGCAACGACTCATGGGACTCAAAATTGATGAAATTCGCTCCTTTGTTGCTGTCGCCGAAACAGGGTCATTTTCAGCAGCAGCCAGACGCTTGCGTAGGGCTCAATCCGTTGTTTCAATGCACATTGCGGGCTTTGAAGCTGAACTTGGTTATGCACTTTTTGACAGAACCCCGAAACCCGTTTTGAGTGCAAGGGGTTCAGAGCTTTTGATCAGTGCAAAACGTGTATTGGTAGAAGCTGAACGTTTAGAAAACCGCGCCTTAGCCTTGTCAGATGTTCAAACTCCCTCTTTATATATGGGTATCGACCTAGTACTTGAAGCCCCTATGATGATTGACTGGCTTAGAAACTTTGCAAAGGCCTTCCCCTCAGTGAGACTACAGGTGGAAAATATCAGTAGCTCGGAAGCTAAATGGTTTTTTACTAAAACCGGTATGAATCTGGCTTTGGTTTTTTCCTCCGAACCAGCATTAGAGAGCGAAGAAATTGTTCTTGGCCATTCCCCTTTATCCATTGTAGTTTCTAAGAATCATCCGCTTGCCGCTATACCGCATCTTACGGTTGATGATCTTAGACGTTACCGGCAGATCGTGGTTTACGCCCGCGATCCCCAAACCTCTTCGGTGCCACATGTTATTAATAATGATCATTGGGAAGTTGACAGTGGTCTTTGGGCGTTGGGATTGGCAGCTCGGGGTGTCGGATGGGCTGTTTTGCCAAAGTTTCTGCTTTTGGGCCAGTCGCCCTTTAAAAATGCAGTGGTTACGCTACACTCGCCTTTTGCGCTTGAAGCTCAACGGCTTGTTCTTAGAAATAAAAAAGGCGAGGTAAGTGTCGATATATTGAAATGGTGGTCACAGATGATTGAGCGCTATAAAGATAAATTAGGTTTAGAAGGCTGAGAAACATATAGTGACGAAATAAGGCTATTAAAGTATTGGTTTGAACAATATTAAATTTCCTTTTTGTCCCATAATTAAAACAAAGTTCCTTTGAAAGGAGGCTGAAAATGAAAATTACTGTATTAATGGGCAGTCCCTATACAGACGGCAACAATGACAAATTGGTTAAAGCCTTTACGAAAGGCGCTAAAGAAGCCGGGCATGAAGTTGTACGCTTTAATGTGGCGGAAATGGACATTGAACCTTGCAGCAAGGCTTATTTTGATAAGCTCGCAGCTGGCGTTGAAGCCGATACCCCCGATATGCAGAAAATTTTAGACAGTGTCTTTGAGTCGCAGGTGGTTGTTTTCTCCACCCCCCTTTACTACTATGGAATGACTTCTCAATTAAAAGCGGTGCTTGATCATTTCAATTCCAGAAAAGCAGAATTTACTAAGCAGTCTAAATCTGCGATTTTGTTGGCAAATTGCGGAGGATCGGCTCCCTGGAGTATGAACGGTATTCTGATTCACTTCGACTGCTTCCTGCGTTTTTTGCACTGGCGTGATGGCGGCCATGCTTTAGCTTACGGCTTGGCCGAGCAAACGATTGAATCAACAGGAGCTCTGGCAGAAGCCTATAAGTTAGGTTTAAATGCTGCAGCTCAGGTCAGATAGTTTTATGCGACGTATTCTTAAATCATTTTCTCAATTGAGCGCAGATGAGCTTTTTGCTATCTACAAGCTCCGTGTTGCTGTTTTTGTCGTTGAGCAGAAGTGTGCCTATCAGGAAGTCGATGAGGTAGACAAGGCTTCGTATCATCTTTGGTATGAGGACGAAGATGGTATTGAAGCCTATCTGCGAATTATTCCCGCGGGAGTGATTCGTAAAGAAGTTTCTTTTGGAAGAGTCATTGCGGTTAAGCGTCGATGTGGTTTAGGCACCAAGATTGTCTCAGAGGCGATCAGTTTCGCAAAAAAAGAATTAAAAGCAAAAGAAATTGTTATCGAGGCTCAGGCTTATGTGAAGTCGCTCTATGAGCAATTAGGCTTTAGGGTGGAGTCTGAAGAATTTTTCGAAGACGGCATCCCACATGTACAGATGCGCCTAATGCTTTAAAAAATGTTGTTAAAGTGCAGACAAATTGATTTGAACCTGATAAAATTCTCCGCCTAACGTTCGTTAGATACCTTTAGGGGCATAGCACAATGGTTAGTGTACTCGGCTCTGAACCGAGGTATCTTGGTTCGATTCCAAGTGCCCCCGCCACTTTCTAGATTTCCCATTCAATTGTTCTATAACTAATCTGACAGAGTGTCTTTTTTTGCACTTTCGGTACACATAAAAAACGAATCTCCTTGAGCCGTTGCTTCAAAAGAGCTGTTTTAATAACGAAATGTTACATTTTTATTGGTTTCAGAGCCCAATATTTTGTGTTTTAAACATTGATCTTAGGGTTAATTACATAACAGTGAGAACTAAAGTTATCTAAAATGCCCAGCAAATGTCATATTCGTGTCATACTCATGTCATATTTTGTGATTGGGATGACCGTGTGCGGCATTATCTCCCATAACTTTTTTCTCATATCATGAAAAAATCTGACATACCGGTTGTCTGTATTATTTATGCGATCGCCATCGCATTTTTAATCATGACACTGCAGTTGCCCGAGGCTGCTCAGGTCTATCCGATGGTTCTGATTTCTGCGCTGATCCTCGTTAACACAATCTACCTTATCCGAACTTTTCTGCATTATCGGCAAGATCACCACATTGAAGACGACTATCCAATTATTTTTAAAGGATTTTTGTCGTTTCAATTTTTTGGTGTCTTCATTTCCATTGTAGCCTACCTAGTCTTGATGTACTTCTTCGGTTACTATGTCTCGACAGTTTTATATCTGGCGGGCTCCCTGCTCTTTTTGAAGGTGCCGATGAAATTTAACCTGATGACTGTTGTTGTGATGGTTATCATGGTTGCAGTCGTTTTCTCGTACTTCCTGAAGGTTCCCCTTCCAGAAGGTCTCATTTTTGGATAAAAGGAGCACGGCATGTTAGAGACTTTATCTTTAATGGGGGCGGGTTTCATTAATGCCTTCTCGCCGCTGAACCTTTTAGCCATGATCGCATCGACGGCGCTCGGAATTACAATCGGCTGTTTGCCGGGCCTTTCTGCCGCTATGGGTGTGGCTTTGCTTTTGCCGGTGACCTTCGGTATGGATCCTGCAACCGGTCTGATTGTGTTGGGTGGCATTTATTGCGGCGCAATCTTTGGCGGCTCCATCAGTGCGATTTTGATTCATACGCCAGGTACGCCCGCATCGGCTGCAACCGCTATTGAAGGTTATAAGCTTACGCTCAAAGGACAAGCAGCTAAGGCACTCACTGTTGCGTGCTTCGCCTCATTCTGTGGTGGCCTTTTGAGTTGCATTTCGCTTTATTTCTTCTCCCCGCTTTTAGCTGAACTCACCATGCAGTTTAAGAGCCCGGAATATTTTTGGCTCTCGATTTTCGGTTTAACAATTATTGCCGGGGTGTCCAGTCGCTCAATTTTGAAAGGTCTGATGTCTGGTATCTTGGGTCTTTTGATTTCAACAATTGGCATGGATCCGATGGAAGGAGTAGAGCGCTATATGTTTGGTGTCAGCACACTTTATAACGGTGTGAATGTCACCTGTGCCTTAATTGGTCTTTTCTCCATGTCTCAAGTGTTGATTTTGGCTGAAAAGAAAATCGTAGAACGTGCTAAGGCGGCTAAGATCAAAGATAAGCTCACGCTCACTAAGGGCGAAGTAAAGCGCATTATGCCCACGATTACCCGCTCATGGATTATCGGCAACATCTTAGGTATTTTGCCAGGAGCTGGGGCAACCATAGCCTGCTTTATGGGTTATAACGAAGCTCGCCGTTTTTCTAAGCACAAAGAAGAATTCGGTACGGGTTCAATTGAGGGTGTAGCAGGATCTGAAGCGGCTAATAATGCTGTGACGGGCGGCTCTTTGATTCCGACGCTTACCTTGGGTATCCCGGGTGAATCCGTGACAGCTGTGCTGATGGGTGGACTGATTATTCATGGTTTACAACCAGGCCCCGAACTCTTTACAACCTATGCCGACATGACCTACACGTTCTTTGCAGGTTTCGTGCTCGTTCAGTTTGCTATGCTGGCGATCGGTCTTTGGGGGTGCAAGATTTTTGCCAATATCGCACGACTTTCAGACGCTATTTTGATTCCTTCTATTGTGGTGCTCTGTGTTGTGGGTTCCTACGCGATCAATAACAATATCGTCGAAGTAATCATCATGTGTATTTTTGGTCTGATCGGTTACCTCGTGCGTAAGTTTGATTTAAATGCAGCAGCCATTGTGCTCGGTCTGATTTTAGGACCGATCGGTGAAAACGGTTTACGCCGCTCGTTGATGTTAAGTGACGGCGATCCCTCAATTTTATTCGCAACCCCTCTTTGCTGGATGCTTATTGCGCTTTGCGTTGTTGGCATCTTCTCTCCCCTTTTCATGGGACGGGTCGAAAAAGACATGGTTGCCAAACATAAATAGAGTTTTTAACGATCAGGGTAAATACCGGACCTTTATCCTGATCGAACAGTAAACGGCCCGGAAGAATGATTAAGCAATCATCAAAGGAGTTGAAAATGAAAAAATTAGCCTTAGCTTTGGCCGTGGCCATGGCGATTCCGCTTTCCGCCCAGGCTTGGACACCGGAAAAGGATGTGAGCGTCATCGTTGCCTACAAGGCCGGATCCGGCACGGATACGGGCGCACGCCTTTTGATGACGCTCACCGAAAAGGAAATCGGCAAGGCTATGATCATCAATAATCTTCCGGGAGCTGACGGTAAGATCGGTTGGACAAAACTTGTGAACTCCAAGCCTGACGGTTACACGATCGGTTATATTAATTTGCCGACCTTTACTACTTTGGCTAACGAAAAAAACGCTCCGTTTAAGATTACTCAAATCGATCCGATTGCTAATCACCTGACAGAAACCGGTGTTGTTGTGGTGCGCGCAGACAGTAAGTGGCAGAGTCTGCAGGATTTGGTGAAAGAAGCCAAAGCCAATGATAAGCTTCGCTGCTCTACAAACGGTGTGAAAGCATCTAACCACACAGCCGCTCAGCTTCTGTCCCAAAGCGCGGGCTTTAAGTACAAAGCTGTTCCTTACGGTGGCACGGCTGACCAACTAATGGCTCTGCGTCAGGGTGAGGTGGACTTCTCTTGCGCTAAGATTGCCGACGTTGCAAAACTTCTGGAAGGCGACAAACCCGAACTGCGTCTTTTGGGTGTTTTCGATACGAAGCGTCTCGAAGCTTATCCCAATGTGCCAACATTGGGTGAATTGGGTTACTACGATCAATGGTACGGCTCGGCTCGCGCTATTGTGGCACCGGCCGGTATGCCTGAAGATGTGTTGAAGTACTGGGTAGAAACTTTCAGCAAGGTTTTAAATGACCCGGCTGTCAAAGAAGCTCACGAAAAGGGCGGTTTGACGATTGACTTCAAGGACAACAAGGCTTTAGGCGAATTGATTAAGGCTCAAGACGTTTTTGCCAAGGAAGTGATCTCTAAGCTCTACTAATTGATAACTGCCGGCACAAGTGCTGGCCGGACTACTAGGTAAATACGCTCCGAAGGTATACACTGAGGAGCGTATATTTTTTATCTTGTGCTCATGTCTGAAGATTTTTTAAAGCAACGCTTAACTCCCCTCACGGTGTTTGCAGCGCTTTTGATGACAATATTAGTGATGAGGGGACCTATTACCTGTGTGGGAGCCGTTGCTGACGAAATTATCGAGGCTCTTGGTATCGGTTACCCGGCTTACGGTTTTTTGTCTGCATTACCCATTGCATGTTTCGGTTTATTTTGTGCAGCAGCACCTGCAATGAGTCATCGTTTTGGGCTAATTGGCACTCTTTTGATTTCTCTGGTTTTGGTATTTGTTGGAGCTTTAGGCAGACTCCTGCCCTTTTATGCCACGATGCTCTTTGCAACAGGTCTGATCGGAATCGGCATTGCCCTTCTAAATGTTCTGATGCCAGTTCTTTTGCGGGATTATTTTCCCAATAATATTCCTCTTGTCATGGGGTTATTTACCGGATTTATTGGTTTTTCAGGATCAATAGGCGCCTATTTTTCCGTTCCCCTTTTTTATGCAATGAATTCTCTGCTTGGCCCTTTGGGATTATGGGTTCTCATGGCAGGGACTGCGCTTCTGAGTTGGTTTTTAGTGCCCAAGCGCAAAAAAATTAGTGTTTCTGGCGGCGTTTTTGATTGGTCGTTACTTAAAAAGCCGCTAACCTGGGCAGTGATTTTTGTGATGGGCATGCAGTCGCTCACCATTTATACAACAGTTGCATGGTTGCCAACCATATTGGGTACTTTAGGATTTTCTGCTTCAACTGCTGGTTTAGGTTCTGCGGTTTTTTTATTAGTCAGTGCTCCTGCGAGTATTCTCACCGCTGCCTATATTAAGCTTGTAAGAGGTGAACGCCCTGCAGCGCTTATTATGACCGCAAGCTTTGCTCTCGGCATTATTCTTTGGCTTGCGGGCGGCGCAATGTCCTTTGTAGGCTGTGTTTTAGCAGGAATTCCTCAAGGCATCACGTTTAGCATGGCGATGATTTTGATGGCTCAGAAAACTAATAATCTTTCTGAACTATTAGTTATCTCTAGCTTAGCTCAGGGGATCGGCTATGTGCTAGCTGGCTTTGGACCTTTTATTTGTGGTTTACTCTATCAAGGTGATGGAGACTGGGTCTCTGTGATTGCTTTTATGTTGGGAGCTGTGTTCCTTTGGGGTGTGAGCGCCTGGTACGCATTCGGGGACCGAAAGCTTTTTGATTAGGCGCTCACTGACATAGTTTTTTTAATTTTTGCCTTTGATGGATGGAAAATCTTCAAGAAGCTCTTCTGTCACATTTTCAGCCAATTTTTCGTAAGGCGGCTTGATTTTGTTGTACGCAGATGCGACAAGGTCCGTCGCTAAAGCGATGTGCCAATCGTCAAGCTGCGAATTAGGCAGTGAATCAGACGAGTAGGTCTTTTTGTAAATTAACTTACCTTGAGCATCATGCATTTCGTAGTGAACACGAAGCTTTGTGTAAGTGCCCAAGACCGCATAATTATTTTGGACGCCTTCAATTCTTGCCACAAGTTTGGCATCAGCGTCATTTGATTTAGGGGTTTCCTGAAGGACGTTATAGCCCTTTTCTTTTAACCCTTTTTGGGTCTTTTGAAGTAAAACTTGATAAATGTCGGACTCGACTTTGTTTTTAGGCAATCCCGTATATACGAAGATGCTGTCAATTCCTTCAGTATTAATTTCCGGTTGATGCCCAAAGGTCGTGCAACCAGTTATAAGTACCGCACAGGCGGAGAGGGTCAAAAGCTTTGTACGCATTGGCGAACTCCGTCAAAAATGTTATTGAAGTCCGCCATTTTAACTAAAAAACTGTATATTCTTTACCAAAAAATCGTAAAAAAATATGAATTCTCAATAAGTTATAGAGCAATCATTATTTTTTAGACAATACTTTAAACTGGTTGAGTAAAGAGATTTGCAAGTAAATGGATCTTAAAGTCAAACTTCAAATCGGCAAACTTATAGTGTTGGATGGGATGGTTTTCTTTAATACTTTTTCAAGTTCTTCTTTAGTTCTATTGACGAATGCCTCTTGAGGTAATTGCCTTATTTTCTTTTTCTTAGAGATGCATTCTCAGCCATTTGATATTCCTATTCGTCTGCTACTTAGTAAACTCTAAAAAAACCAAAGCCCCTAATTTTAAGTTTCTCTTTAAGATAGCCATAATTTGTTTGATTTTTAGTGAGTTACGCCTTGTCTGAAGCTCTTCTTTAACTTTGAAACTGTTTTTAGCTGATAGGGATTTATTTGAAATAGCTTCGCGCTCTTGAGTATTAACGAAGATTCATTTTTAAATAAATCATGTCAATGAGTTGTCGGCCATTTTCAATAATTGGTTTTGAGTAATGATCAATAAAAAAATTAGGGACTCTATGGCTATATTCAAAACCACAATTTTTGTAAAAGCGAAGAGTTTGCTCATTTTCTCCAGTTCCGAGTATGAGCGTAGAGTATTGTTTACGGTAATGTGACACTATAAATTCAATCATGGTGCGGCCATAACCACGTTTTTGGCTATCGGTCCGGGTGGCTAGATTTTTAATTTCAACGGCATTCCCCTCTTCGGTAACCACACAAACCGTTTTTGCCTCACCCTCATCAAATAAGACAAACAAATCGCCTCGATCAAGATAGCGTTCGACCATGGGCCACTCTTCATCACCCAAAAGCAGAAGATCTTTAAAGCAACGCTTTAATTGTCCCTGATTAGTGTTAAATCTTTGAATTTCCATTAAATAGTTAAAAATTATTGCATTGCTTTAAATGACAGCGAACTTTTTCAATTAGACCTCGGTCAGCCGGTAACCAATCTACGGTATCAAGCGTTTCAAGGGTGAGCCACTTTGCTGCTTCATGTTCTTTGAGTACTAAGTGACCAGTTTTGACCGTGCAGAAGAAGCAATGCATGGTTAAATGAAATTTCGGATAATCATACTCAACCGTATCAATCAATTCTCCGACCTCGATTTCGGTGTCGAGTTCTTCCATAATTTCACGAACAAGGGCCTGCTGGGGTGTTTCGCCGGCTTCCATTTTTCCACCTGGGAATTCCCATCCGCCTTCAAATTCACCGTAGCCGCGCTGGGTAGCGAAAATCTTACCTTCGTGCTTGATGACAGCTGCGACTACTTCAATGGTTTTCATGTTTATTATCCTTCAGTTATATATTCATAGAGATCACTTCTAACAGGCACATCTAGCTTATAGTAAACATCGGTAGTCTGTAGTTAAAAATTTTTCCCCGAATCCCCTTTTCTTTTAATTCATGAAGAGTTTGAAGAAGGCCTACTAATCCAATCATACTGATAAAGGTCACACTGAAAGAAAACTCTCTACATTGTTGAAGTTCGTGCTCAATGACACTTAAAAGTTTTTGACCGTGCTCGGCGTCATTTAAAAGTAGCTTGGGGGCGTACCGTTCATCAAAACAATTTGTACATTTATTGTCAATAAAAGCAAAATGAATAGCGTTGGTGATACGGTTATTCGTGTCTTCAAACATGGCTTTAGATGGGTCTGGTGAATGGTTTGAATCAACTAATTCCCCATTATTGGAGACATTTCATTGTCTGTCAACGAATTGAGAACTCTCATCAATAGATACGATTTATATACCCCATAGATTTTTATCCAATTTTGAGTTTTTTACAAATTTTTGAGTACTACAGCTAAATATCTAACCTATTGAAAGCGTTCAGTTTTCAAAAAATTGCAAACTCTTAAAAACTATATCTTGTGTCAAGAGTTTTTTATTCATCAAAATTTAGTACTTAAACTATTTGATTTTCGGTGTCTTGTGTTTAAAATGACACGCTCATTGATCTAATTTTTTCTTTGCCGGTGTTGTGCCGCAGGTCCTGAGGATGTGCCATGAAAGTTGTTAAAAAAGACCAGTCGCTTGAAGATTTCAACCCACAGAAGATCTCTGTAGCTGTTAATAAGGCCGCTATGCGCTGTGATAAGACGGTTGATGAAGCGTCTTGTCAAAAGATCGTTGATGCTATTTTGCGTCGCATCAAAGAACGCGATCAGGTGACCGTGGCAGAACTTCATGAATTGGTGATTGCCGTCTTGTCTGTAACGGGTTTTGAAGATGTTGCTAAGGCTTACGCTGAATACCGCTACTACAAAACCAATTACGCAAAGACTTTCGAAAAGTTGCGCCAGGACGCAGATGACGTTTTGCGCTTGGGCGATCGGGAAAATGCAAACTTTGATAGCTCTCTCGTTTCCACAAAGGGCTCCTTGATCAAGGGTTACTTAACAAAGAGCCTTTATAAACAGTTCTATTTGTCTGCTAAGGAAAAAGAACTTATTGAACGTGGTGACATCTACATCCATGACCTGCGCGATATGATTTTGGGATGCGTGAACTGTTGCTTGTTTGATATTAAGACCGTTTTGCAAGGCGGCTTTGAGATGTCAAACGTTCAGTACACTGAACCGAAGACCGTTTTGTCTGCACTGCAGGTGATTGGTGATATTACGCTTGTGGCTACGGCTCAGCAGTTTGGTGGCTTCACTTTGGCTGAACTGGATAAGGTGCTTCTGCCCTACGCTCACAAGACCTGGAATAAGGCCTATACCGATGCTACCCAGGAATTAGGTTTAAATGAAGATGTCGCCCGACGCTTTGCAGACAAAATTCTTTTGCGCGAATTAGAGCAAGGGTTCCAGTCACTTGAATTGAAACTGAACACCGTGCCTTGCAGTCGAGGTGATTTCGCTTTCACAACGATTTCTTTCGGTCAATGGGACATTAATTGGTCTGATGAAGACAAGCGCCTGATGGCTTTGATTAACTCCGTGATGCTTCGCGTGCGCCGCAATGGTCATGGTAAAGATCACAAGCCTGTTGTTTTCCCGAAGCTGGTGTATCTCTATGATAAGAATCAAGTCAAAAATGACTTACATAGTGCCCAGTTGTTTGATGAAGCCGTGAAGACTTCGTCGACCTGTATGTATCCAGACTACCTTAGTATTTCGAGTGAATACGGTACGGTTTCTCGTCTTTTCCGAGAAGAAGGTGTGATTACTAGCCCAATGGGTTGTCGCGCCTACCTTTCTCCCTGGAAGGATCCTGAAACGGGTAAATATGTGACGATCGGCCGTTGCAACATTGGCGCCGTTAGCCTGAACATTCCCTTAATGATCAAGGTAGCAATGACCGAACATCCTTTGGATTGGCGTGAAAAGTTCTGGGATTTGTTGGACGACCGTCTGCAGGTCATCCGCGACTTCTTAAAGAAGCGCTACGATGTCATTCGCAATCAGCGTTGCTCTTCGAACCCCTTGGCCTTTACGCAAGGAGGTTTCTACAAAGGCACCAAGGATCCTGATGACCGTGTGGGTGATTTAGTCGATTACATGACGGCAAGTTTCGGTATCACTGCTTTGGATGATGCTACGTACCTGTGGACAGGCAAGCGCATGATTGAAGACAATTCAGCTTTTGCGGTTCAAGTGCTGCGTTACCTGCAACAAAAGCTAAATGAATTTAAAGCTGAAGACCATTACCTCTACGCTATTTACGGTACGCCTGCTGAAAGCCTGTGTGCCACGCAGGCCCGCCAGTATGATGAATACTGTAAGGAAATGGGGTTGGTGAACGAATTTGCTACAGCTGAACACTACAGCACTGAATATTTCACGAATTCGTTCCATCTGAATGTGACCGAAGATATTACGCCTTTTGAAAAGCAGGATCACGAATTTAAGTGCTTCCACTTGTGTGAAGGCGGTCATATTCAATATGTGCGCCTGACCAATCCCGAAAACTACCAAGCCGATAAAGCTATTATTGAGCGCGGCATGGAAATGGGTTTCTATCAAGGTGTGAACTTTGATGCGGCTTACTGCAACAATTGTGGAAAACATTCTACAAATGTTATGTTTAAGTGCCCGCACTGCGGTAGCGACAATTTGTCTGTTATCAGCCGTGTTTGTGGATACTTGGGCTACAGCAACGTTAACGGTCAGTCTCGCATGAACGATGGCAAGATGGCTGAAATTAAGCGCCGCGTGTCGATGTAAAGAGGCCTTGTTATGAAGTACGCCCAATTACGTGAATTTGATACGACAAACGGTCCAGGTGTTCGGGTGTCCCTCTTTGTTTCAGGTTGTACCCTGCATTGCAAAGGGTGCTTTAACCCTGAGTCATGGGACTTTAATGCCGGAGAAGATTTTACGAATGAGACGATTGAAAAAATTATTGATTTGATCAATCGGCCTTATATGTCGGGTCTAAGCGTTTTGGGCGGTGATCCGTTTGAAAAAGAAAATATTGACGCAGTCACTGAGCTGTGTAAGCGCGTACGAGAGGCTTGTCCTGGAAAGACCATTTGGGTTTGGACCGGTCGTAAATACGAGCACTTTAAAGACCATCCCATCATGCAATATATCGATACATTGGTTGATGGTCCATTTGTCGAAAAGCTTAAAGTGAAAGAACAAGGACAGTATTTCGGTAGCACCAATCAGCGAGTCATTCCGATTAAGCAAGAAAACTAAGATTAAGCGTTTTAGCTTTAAAAAAGGATGCCAGTGAGAAGGCATCCTTTTTTATTCGGTTATTTGCTTCATTGATCAGTTAAAAACCGGTATCACATAAAGCAAAACAGCTAGAAATTGAAGAACTGTGCCGACAAAGACAAAAAGATGCCAAATAGCATGACTGTACGGTAAGGTTTTCCAGATGTAGAAAATTACTCCAAGGCTGTAAGAAAGACCGCCGGCCGTTAATAGCCACAGACCAGTATTGGGTAAGCTCTCAATGAGTGGTTCGATGACCAGTAGCACAAGCCAGCCCATGGCTAAATACAAGAGCGAATTGAGCCACTTGCTCTGCTTAATCAATACTCCCTGCAAAGCAATTCCCACAATGGCAATAGACCAAACTGCTATACATAGGCCAATTCCTGTCACACCTTTAAGCGTCACAAGGCAAAACGGTGTGTAGCTGCCGGCAATTAAAACGAAAATCATCGAGTGATCAAGGCGTTGCAGTATTTGTTTCGCTTTAGGATTGGGAATGGCATGGTATAGCGTAGAGGCTACATAAAGAAAAATCATGCTGGCCCCGAAAACGCTCACCGCAGTAATCACCGTGGGAGAGCCTGAATAAGCCACAGCAAACCCTACTAATATAGCCAGACCAGCAATACTCATAAGAGCTGCAACGCCGTGAGTAACGGCATTGGCAATTTCTTCACCTGTCGAGTAAATGGATTTTTTTGAAAACGGTTTTTCAGAAGTAAAAAGTTGCGTACTCATCCGTTTGTACTCCTCTTTTTTGGGATTGTATGACAGCTCAATTGCCTTAAACGCACTTTAAAATTGCGACTTTGTATCAACTCATTTCTAACCGAATCTATTATGAAAAAATCGTTAGTGTCTATCCTTTTAATCGCCGCCTCGCTCCCCGCTTTTGCATCAGTAACAATTGGCGATATCAATTACAGTGATTCGCTCGAAAAAGACAATGCTGTTCTCAAACTTAATGGTGCTGGACTTCGAGAAATTTTCTTTGTGGATGTGTATGCAGCTGGGCTTTACTTACCTCAGATCACTTCCGATGCTAAAGCCGTTATCAATATGCCCGGGAATAAATGCGTTCGTTTGGGACTTTTGCGCGATGTGGATGCGGGTGACTTTGTTGATGCGTTAAAAGACGGTATTAATGACAATACGACCGAACAAGAAAGGAAGTCTTTAGATACCGAATTGCAATCGCTAATTGCTGTTATGAATCTGATTGGTGATGTAAAAAAAGGCGATATCGTTGATTTTGACTATACGAAGTCCCGAGGCACGAGCATTACAGTTAACGGCCAACTCATCGGTGAAAAAATCGGCGGAGAAAAACTGTATGAAGCAGTTCTTAAAATCTGGTTGGGTGAAAAAGCTATTGACAATGGTTTGAAAGCCTCACTTTTAAAGAAATAGCGCACGGTATTGATAGGCTAAAAGATAGAGAATCCTACCTCATAAAATATAGAATCTTCGATTCCGCAAATTAATATTCAGACAGAAAGTTTGCTGCCAAGCCATGTGAACGTTGACGTTGATGCGCTTGTCAGTGGTTATCGAATACCATAAATAATCCCCATAGGATAAATATGTCCTACGGGGATTTTCTTTCGTATGTTGTAGCGAATGCGAAGCGCTACAATCGACTATAGATTAGTATTTCGTGAACATTTCTTGAATCTTCTTCGGATCGCTTGTCTTTGTCAAAGCTAATTGCAAGAGCAAGCGGGCCTTTTGCGGATTCAAGGAATAGCCGTCAAGGAAACCAGCCTTAGCGTACTTGTCGTCAGCAGCTGCAGGCGTCACGATACCGCTACCCGTACGGCTAGAGCGAACAACCACAACACCCTTCTTCACAGCATTGGCTAAACCGACTTCGGTATCCTTGTGGATGGAACCGTTACCCGAACCGGCAGAGATGATGCCTTTGGCACCGGCTGCAACGGCAGCATCAACCAAGACGGAGTCATCATTGGCATGGGAATAAACGATGTCAACGCGCGGGAGCTTATCGAGCTTGCTCACGTCGAATTCCGTTTCATGGGTATGCTTCATCGTGGTGTCGCGCAGGAAGTAGTTCTTGCCGCCAGCCACATAACCCAAGAGACCTAAAGTCGGAGCTTGGAACGTGTCAACATTCGTGGTGTTGGTCTTTGTACCTTCGCGGGCGCTGTTGATTTGATCATTCAAAGCAATCAAGACGCCGCGATCCTGTGCGTTAGGATCAGCAGCCAACTTCACAGCGTTCAAAAGGTTCATCGGGCCGTCTGCAGAAATAGCTGTAGCAGGACGCATGGAGCCTACGAGCACCACGGGTTTTTTACTCTTGACCGTGAGGTTTAAGAAGTAAGCCGTTTCTTCCAACGTGTCTGTGCCATGAGTGATCACAACACCGGAAACCTTCGGGTCGGCCAACAATTCGTTGCAGCGTTTGGCAAGCTTGAGCAACACATCATCGGTCATGTTGTTGGAGCTGATCTTAACGATTTGTTCGCCGGAGACATTGGCGAAATCCTTAATAGCGGGAACAGCGTCAATCAACGTTTGGATAGCCAGGTCGCCGGCTTTGTAACCGGTCACTTGGGTGCTCGAAGAGGCGGTGCCGGCAATTGTGCCGCCCGTGGCAAGAATAGCCACATTGGGCAAATTGGCTGCAAAAGCGCTGCCAGCCATGGACAAGGCCAAAGCGGCCGCAAGCAAAGTCTTTTTCATGTTAAAACTCCTCAATTTTTGTTGAGACGGGAGAAAGATTGTTCCCGACCGGCAGATATTGTCTAGGAAGTTTTACTTATAAACAAGGTGGGAAAACACCTAAATCATATGTTAAGACAGAAAAAAGGATTGACAATAGCATAAGATACTTCAACAATTTCAACATCAAGCCATCAATTAGAGGTATTGCATGTCTGCTTCTCTTGCCCGCTTTTTAAGACATCAGGCATTTTTCTATGCATTTTGTTCTGCTGTTTCGGCCATGTCCGCTGCACCGACGGCAGCATTAGCCATTCAAACAACGCCTGTCATTTCTTCGACAGGTGTTCACTATGCTAATTTACATTTTGCCGATATTGGGGCAACCTATGATTTCGCTGAGATTTTAGGTTTTACACCGGCTGAACGTGCGATTTCGCCTGACGAAATTCTCGGATTGGAACGCGGATTTGAATACTTTTGGCAAGTTTTAGGAAACGCTTATCGAGCTCAAAGACCTATCGATATTTTTGTTGTTCCCTATTCTGAAGCCGATAGCAATGCATCGGCGTTCAGTTTCCCGGATTCTGATCTGACTGAATTGGCTTTGGCATGGATGGGGAGTAAGCCTAAAAGTCAATATCAGGCTTATATTTCTGTGAACAATACCTTACCAGATACGGTTTGGGATAACAGTGAACTTAAGATTTTGCCCTCTAATGGGATTGATTCTGATCTGCCCGGCACAATGATGCATGAACTATTTCATGCTTTTGGTCTTAGCCTATTTACGGATATTGACGCTACCGGTCAAGTGGCTATAAAAAGATCAGATCTGACGCAATACACTAAACACTTGTACGATGTTTACGACAGAAGTATTGAAACAATTGCCTCGTATACAGATAAAGACTTTATTCCGATAGTAGCTTTGGATGCAAGTGAGCCTCGGCCCGATTTATCAACATTGGATCCCGGAGCGATTTATGTCGATTACAAAAATCTGTCTTCAGGGATGTATTTTAGGGGTAAAAATGTCGATGAAGTACTCGATGGCGCACTGTTAGCCTGGCCGATTGAAGTGTGGGGAGATTCTGAAAATACTTCAGATCCTGTTCCAGGTTTGCCAATTAACGGCTTTGAAGGGATAGGTTACCAAGGTTATGAGCCATATTATGAAGGCAGTCATATAGAACTACAAAATAGTTTAATGAGCCACCAGGTATACCGAAACTGGATGATATTGATGGAAGCGGAACTGGCGTTGCTGCAAGATATCGGCTTTGACTTTGACAGGAAACGCTTTTATGGTTATTCGCTTTACGCCGACGGCAGAACCCTGGAAAATCACAATGGTTATTGGGCAAGAAATGAAGATGGAACTGATTGGATTAAAGGACTCGCCAGTACCCAAGACTGGGGCATAGGGTTGCATATTTACGGCTCAAAGAACAAAGTGACTCAAAAAGCTGATTTAATGACCGAAGGCTCTTACGCAATCGGTGCTCGTGTTGACGGGTCAGAAAATCAGTTGACTATTGCCTCTGGAACAACTGTTAAAGCTGACGGGTTCGGAGGTAAAGGCATTCTTTTTTCATGGGGTAAAAACCATGAGCTCACTATTGAGTCCGGCGCCTCGGTCTCGGCACTTGGAGAAGGCGGCATTGCGCTCGCATTTGATTTCGGCTCCAATGAGCTCGGAGATCAATTCGGCTATTACGGTTCCTATACCGCTGATGTATACGATGATAGTCTTGGCTGGTATGCTCAAAAGGAAATCCCTGATGTGTTGAAAGGTCCATTGATCTCAGAGCTCAGAATTCAAGGCAGAGTCGAAGGTGATATGGCGAGTATCTATATTTCGCCCAACGCATTTGTCAAAAATATAGTTATTGAATTAGGTGCTCAACTTAAGGGCGATATCATTTCTCTCTGGGATATGGAAAAAACGCTCTATGGATGCGACCACACGGGCATGGAGAGTAACGATCGTTTAGTCACGACATTAACTTTCGGATCAGCTTTACAATCGGCCGCTCTTAGAGAGCCAAGCTCTTCAAGCGAAATTGTGTTTAATGATTTGATTTGGGGACCTAAGGGACTCACCATTGAGGTCAATGACACGCATCTTCATTTCGGAGGTGTTGCAACAGTGCTCAGTGTTGCTGTTGAACCCAATGCTACAGTTGAAGGCGGACGTTATCTTTTGATGCCTACCAGTTATTCGACTCCCCTATTTGACAATAAAGGTCGGGTAATTTCGACTGTTCTAAACCCCGTTTCAATTTCCGGAGACTATCATCAGGCTGATAACGCTTCTTTGACTCTATCGGTTCATGACGGACATTTTGTTCCGATGAGCGTTGACGGCACTGCTAAGTTTGAAGAAGGTTCGGCTATCGTAGCGACTGCCGAAGGCGGTTGGATGCCGGATGGACATGTGACAGTTGATAAAGACTCGCCGATTATTATCGATGCAGAGTCGCTTTCAGCAGAAAACTTAACCTATCACTATTTGAGTGCCTCTGAGCTTCCCGCCTCTCCGACTCTTGTCATTAGCGATGCCACCGAAGGATGGGTAGTCAACCGTGCAGCGAATGCCTACTCTCGCTATGCACAAGGGGATGCAAAAAAGATTGCTCGCATATTCGATACCAGCGCGGCACAAGCCGTAACAGACGAAACCAAAGAGCTTTTTGCTTACCTCGACTGGTCTGATTCCAATGGCTCAGCCATTAACGAAGCCGCTGCGGCTTTGACTGGTGACGGACTGATTGATATGGTAGCTTCTGCGATTGCATTGCAAAGACTGGCTCAGAGCGCATCAGAGTCGAAACTTTCTATAGCTCAGGGCGACGGCGATTACGCCTGGGTGAATCCATTTGGTGCGACTGCATCAGCAGCAATGGCTGGTCACAGCCGTATGGATGTAGCAGGATTGGCCGGCGGATGGGTGAAAAAGTCTGGTGACACACAAAGCAGCCTTTCATTGGTAGCACTCAATAGTGACGGTAAAAGCGCTCATGCCCGAGAACTGAATGCCCAAGGGCTTTGGATTGCAGGTAGCTGGGAAAAATCTCATTTGAATCAATCGAATGCTTTTATTCAAACGTCAGCTCATTTGGGCTATATCAATGCCGAAGAAAAGCGCACAGTACATTTCGGCAATTTTTATGACAGTATCGAGGCTGATCCTCAGTATTGGTCTTTCGGGCTTTCGGCTATCACGGGATTGAAGTTTAAGGTGGTTGACTCCATTACTATTGCTCCCTACGCCGGACTCTCGGGCTTTGCGCTTTATATGCCTAGCTTTAAAGAAGATTCTGCAGGTATAGCCGATTTGTCTGTTGATTCATCCGTTTTTCATTCTCTAGAAGCTCAATTAGGTGTTAAGTTTGAGGGGGCAGTTTTTGAGCCCAATAAGGCTTATTGGCAGATGAAGCTTGCTTATGGCAGAGAAATTTTGTCTGATGCAGGTGGCCTGGATCTCTCCTTTAATCAAAAAGACCTTAGCGGGAGCTTTGACCGCAGAGCCCAGTGGGATTCAAAAAATCGCTTCAAAGCAGGACTTAAAGTTGGCATTGAAGCCCAAAATGGTCTTTCTTTGAACGCACTCATTCAATCGGAGTGGGAATCCTCTGATAGCCATAGCCTTGCTGGCGGCTTAGAAGCCACTTGGCGTTTTTAAAACCACTAAGAATAGGTCCGTCTTCTTTAAAAAGAGAAGACGGACCCCTAAGCTGTTAAAGAATTAACGGATCGGCAAGGTGGGTTTGTGGCCCAATGCCCCTACGAGAGCTGCAGCTGTGAGGAATATAAGCTGTGGTCCAAGGTGAATATCAATCTTATCGAAGTATTCTTTGACTGTATGGGTGTTGATTTGAGCACCTCCTGCAGAAAGACAGGTTGCTGGTACACCTTGGCTAACCGGTGCATTGGCGTCAGTAGATGAATAGCCATAGTTTGTGAGCTCAATACCTAAAAGCTTTTGTGCGGAGCGAGCAGTTTGCAGTACCGGGCATTCTGGTGGGCGAATTCCTGCTGGGCGATTGCCGATTTGAGTTTTGGTAAGTTTTAAAATCTTGGCCTCTTCGGTCACCGGCCAGTTAGCGTTTTCTTCTGCTACCCCCTCTTCAAAGCACTTCATAATGGCAGCTTCGGTTTGAAGGAGCATTTCGTTATCTAAACTTCGGATATCAACGTCGACCTCACAGTGCGGCGCAATGGTGTTAACGCTCTGTCCTCCCTTAATCATGCCGATCGTGAAGGTCGTTTTGGGATTGGCCGGCACTTTGAGTTTGGCAACTTTTGCCCCTGCCAAGCACATTGCATGAATAGCGCTTGGCGTATCGCCAAATGCTCCGTAGGAGTGACCACCTTTGCCGTCGATGCAAAAGCGCCAGCGATGAGAGCCAATAGCACCCTTTAAAATTCGGCCGACATCGGTATTATCAATCGCGATAAACCCATCAACTTTATGGTGTTCATTGAAAAACTTTGAACCACGGGTGTCGCCGTTTCCTTCTTCTCCGACTGTTCCGACAAAGTAAATATCGCCCTCGGTTTCAATATTAAGTTCATTAAATAGACGCAAAACATGCAACAACGCCCGAAGACCTGAGCAGTTGTCTCCGATGCCGGGAGCAAAATAGCGGTTACCTTCCTGACGAACCTTAACGTCTGTGCCTGCAGGAAAAACGGTATCCATATGAGCACCTAGAGCTAACACAGGACCGTTCCCCGAACCTGGGCGCAAACCGACAACATTGCCGATTTCATCAATGTGTACATCTTTAAGACCGTATTTTTTCATCCGGCGTGCGATTTCTTCAGCTCGAACGCTTTCTTCAAAAGTTGGGGCTGGAATTTCGCAGAGTTCAATTTGCTCCTTCATCGCTTCGTCGGTTTCGTCAAACGCCTTCTGAAGCGCTTTCCCAATCACAGGTTCCTCTTTTAAAGCTTTAACTGCTTCAAAGACCTTTTCGTCTAACGGAGGAATATTTTGTTGAGGCATTTTTCAAACTCCTTTTTTGTTAACGCAATCGATTTAAGGACGAATTTTTCTAAATAGCAATCGGGAAAAACGAGCGCATCATCATAATTAAAAAGAAAAAGATAACTGAAATGTTAGTAACTGTATGAAATTAAAGAATAAATTTTTAAGATAACATTTTTGGGAAAGTTTTTTTTGTTAGAATGGTTCGAGTTTATTTGAGCAATTCGATGATGTCCTCTTTGCACTTTTCCTACATCCGAACCGTTGATCTCCCTATTTCGTTGGTTATTGCATTGCTCGCACCGTTAACGGCTAGTGCAGCTCAATACACTCAAACCTATGATTTCAACACTGAAGATTTCAAAGATAAATGGGACATGAGTGTCGAGTTGGAGGCTACTCAGGTAAGTTTTCTTGAGATGGTTGCAAAGCAGGACTTTCAAGGCGTCACTAAATATGTTAAAAGCGGTCCTTCCGCGTTTTTAGAGCACTTTGTTAATACTGAATCTATTGAATTTCAACAAAATTCCAATATCGATATTGATGTGCAACTGGCCGCTAAATTTAATGTACCGAAAACTTTATATGGTGACTGGACACATCCAGCCCCCACCAAAGAGGATTCTCCTATTTCGGTTTTAGCCCCAAGTTATTCGTATATGGTACGGGCCGATGCAATTACTAATGTCATCGGTATGGACGCATGGGCTGGCTACGTTCAAAATGATGCACAGATCCGTTTGAGCTCAAAAATTAATTCCAAATTGAGTGCTCAAGCTCAGATGTATCTAACAACAGATAATGCTCGACCTACTGATCAGAGTTTCGATATCGGATGTTCCTATGCTTGGGAGATTAATCCGACTATTAATGCAACCGCGTATGTCGACGCAGATATCTCTTTAGTAGGCATGAGAGCACAGGATTATCTTGGGTTTGGTTCTTCAGCAGTCAATAATGGCGAGATATCTATTTCTGGACTGATTAATCTGCAAGAAAGCACCTCAACACATTTTCAAGACGGTATCGGTTCTTTTGAAATGAATTTTGATAACGGTTATGTGTTAGGAGTTGATACTGCAGGGACAATAGAAGCTCATACTCAATGGTATGGGTCAGCCCGAGCTATCGGACTCTTAGGTTTATCTTCCTCTGCTCAAACTTCAATTATTAATAATGGCTCCATTAAAATAGCAACTTCCAAAGAGTATACAGCTGCCGCTTTAGCTGCATCGGCTGACAATTTCGGTACGGTTTATGTCAGTAACCGAGGAGAAATTGATTTATCTGAAGCTCAGACACGCTATAGACATGAGCTTTATGCCAATTTATCCGATAATGGGCAGGTGGTTATCGACGATTGGCTTTTGAGCCTGGATTATCTGGATCACTTTGTGCCTTTTGCCATTGTTTCGGATTCAAGCAGCACGGGGGCAAACTCAAAACTTCGCTTTACTGCCCAATCCACTCTTTATTTAAAACCGACTGACTCCCATCAGCTCAATGTGGACTTAAATCTTGGGACAATTATTGGTACTTATACAGACAGTCAAACGATTTCCTCTGATCTTAATATGGTAGACGGCTTTTTCTCTGCAATTGAAAGCGCTACCAATATGGTTGATTTGCAGTATTCGGGAACTGACGCTAACCATTTAACAGCCAGACTGACCGTGAATCCTGAAAAAAGTCTTGGACACGGTTCACGCTATATAGCATTGACATCAGACTTAAATTCTTTGATGAGATTGCAGGCTTTGACTTCACCGGGGTTGCGCTTTACTGAACACGAAGGTCCAAAAGTCAGCCTTAAGCCCTGGTACTACAGTTTGAACGATAAGTCGGATCAAGGCTTTAATTCCGATGGCGGAGGTTTTGTCGTCAGCACCGAAACCCAAAAGGACGGTTATCAATTCACTGGCTACTGGGCCGTTGCAAAAGAGCGTTCCGAAGCTGACAATCATTTAATTGATGCTAAGGGCTCACGTTACGCATTAGGGCTTTCTTTAAACTATTTCTTCAATGATTCGTTTTCTGCCGGCCTTAGGGCCGATGTCGGCAAAAACCGCTCTGATTGGGACTTTAAAGACAAATTCGGTGCTGACAGTCAAACCATTGAGTCGCAATATTTATATACAGAGGCTCATTCTAGATTGACTTACCCATTATCTGAGAGCCAAACTTTAAGCGCGACAGCAGCGGCAGGCTATTTGCGTCAGAAACAGGATGGTTTTGATTTGACGACTCTATCAACTGGACTTGTGAGCTATGAACAAGGCAAGTCTGACAGTTTTCTTTTGAGGCTCGCCGCTCAATGGCAAATGAATAAAGAACTTGACGGTTATCGGCTTTTCAATACCTTAGGGCTGGACACAGTCTATTTAACCGATCCCGAGTTTGATACTGCGTTTACATATCTTGACAGTCATTATAAGGCCCAGGGCGAAGTGAACAATTGGTTAGCTTCTCTGCATGTGGCAACAGGATTTAGCAAAGAGCGTCTATCTTTGGAGCTTGCCGGAGGCTACAGCGTGGGTGAGGATCTTAAGGCTTTAAGTCTTAATGCCCGCATGAGTTATCGGTTCTAGCTAACCGTTTGCGCTAGTGTGATGTTTGCGGTTGCCAACTATATAAAGAGCGACAGCTGAAAGAATAAAGCCCAGTGCGATGATTTCGGCTGAAGTGACATCTTCTTTAAAAACGAAGACTCCCAAAAGGAATGTGAGTACGGGGCTCAAGAATTGAATGATGCCAAGCACTGTCATGGGTAGTCGTTGCGCGGCCAGTGAAAAAAGCACCATAGGCACCGACGTGACAATACCTGTTCCCATCAGAGCCCAGCTTAAGCCGCTTGAGAAACTCTCAAAGAAATGATGGACAAAGATTCCATCAAAGCTCAGTAAATAGATTAAGGCAGGTCCGAGCATCAAAATATGCTCAATTGCAACGCTTTTTAAGGGTTCAATGACAATTTTCTTTTTCAGAGCTCCGTAAGTTGCCCAGGTCGTTGATACCAAAATAGCAATCCAGGGGAAACGATCAAGCCCAGTGATCAAAACACCAACACCGATCGCAGCCAGCGCAATAGCTAGGGCACGAACTTTGGAAATACGTTCAGAGAAAATGACTACTCCGATTGCCATTGTCATCAATGGCGTTAAAAATGTTCCTAAGCCCAATTCCACTACTCGGCCTGTAGTGACGCCCACAATATTGACTAGCCAATTGGCTGAGGCAAACACAGTGGCAAGAATAAGCAGCAAAGTCTTGTTTTCAATAGGATGCAGAATTAGTGATTTGAATAAAGAAAGCGTTGCGCCCAATTGATGCTTGGCAACAATCAAAAAAAGAACAAAAATCAAAGACCAGACAATTCTGTGGGCAAGAATTTCAACATCACCGGCTTCAGACAGAAGAGCCCAATAAAGCGCAATAAGGCCCCAGATGCAATACGCACCCAGGGCGCTCAAAAGACCAGTGCGGGAAGAATCTTCAGTCGATACAGCCATGAATGATTCCAATCGTTGAACTATGAGCCTTTAGTGTACTCTGTAAATAATTTCCCAAAAATATTATGCAAAGGCCGAATCAAAATTATTTATGACGCGGCCTCTAAAAAGTCAGATGCTACTGTAGGCACCGTCCCAGACAACCTTTCTGTAACCTGTCTGATCCGTATCGCCTTCTGTAGAAAGGCAGAGAATATTGGAGTCACTGCCCAGCCCGATTGAGTTCTTGATGTCTTGATATTGCGGCTTTCTTAAAAGATCGGCCACAAGACCAAAGCACGAAGCACCGCTTTCGCCCGAGATGATTCTGGGGTCATCGTTCATCGGGGCACTTAAGATTCTCATGCCATCAGCAGCTACAAAGTCCGGCATTGATACAAAGTAATCGGAGCATTCTTGCATGAGCTCCCAGGCGACTGTGCAGGGAATTCCGCAGCAAAGACCAGCCATAATGGAGTGAAGTTCACCTTCATATGCATGAATTTTTCCGTCGTTAGCTTGGGCGGTACGGTATAGACAGTTTGCGCCATGAGGCTCTACGATGATGATCTTCGGACGGTTTTTGCCGTATTGTTGAGCAAAAAAGGCGGCAACGGCGGCTGCCATAGAGCCAACGCCAGCCTGAAGAAAAACATGAGTAGGACGAAGACCATTTAATTGGTTGACGATTTCCATGCCGAGCGACAAATAACCTTGCATAATCCGCGTGGGAATTTCTTCATAGCCAGCCCATGCGGTGTCTTGCACTAAAATTCCACCTTTTTCAGAGGCGAGCCTTGCAGCCATTTGAACAGTGTCGTCATATGGGAAATCGGTAATTGAGGCATCAGCTCCTAATTTTTTAATATTTTCCAGTCTTTCGATTGCTGTGCCTTTTGGCATTAAAACAATACTTTTATGTCCTAAAGTTTTTGCGCTCCAGGCTACTCCCCGACCATGGTTGCCATCGGTGGCTGTTACAAAGGTAAGCTCTCCAAGGCATTTTTTAGCTTCGGGCGTTGTCAAGGAATTAAATGAGAGTTCTGTCTTAGAGAGTCCTAAACGTTCACCCAATAAGGTTGCCATGCAATAGGAGCTTCCCAGGGCTTTAAATGCATTGAGACCAAATCTATAGCTTTCATCTTTTACCCAAAGATGATTGGCGCCATAGTGGTTAGCAAAGGACTTCAATTCTTTTAAAGGCGTTGGGTTATAGACAGGCAAAGACTGATGGTAATTTAAAACCTCTTGGGCTTTTTGAAGAGAAAATCTTTGCATCAGGGCTGAGTGAGACTGTTTTGTTTCGTATTGAACTAATTTAATTTGGGTATCCATTGGCGTCACCTTTTTAGTCGTCAATTCAATTTTTAGGCTAACTACAAAGCTTTGAGCAAAGCTTTTGATAATTTTATCTCCGTTACTCTTAGCATTACTGGAGCTCTTAGGCATCTAATCATTTTTCGTACGTCGATATTGCTCAAAAAGAACCTTTGATTGGGTGAGAAGCCATGCATCGTGATTGAAACTACTCACCATTGACACTCCCATCGGTGCGTTATCAAATTGAGCCAAGGGGAGCGTTATCCAAGGTAGTCCCGCTAAAAGCTCGTTTAAATAAGCTACAGTCTGTTGAGCAATTGTCTCTTCTTCGCTTAAATCGAGAAGACTCATTTTGTGTGAGAACTCAAATCGTTCTTTGACTCCAGGACCAAAAGAGGGATGGTATTTTTCAATGAAGTTGCCATAGTGTTTCCAAACTTCTCTGCCCTGAAGCTTCTGATAAGCCTTCAAAATAAGACTCAGGTTAAAGGGGGCGGCTGTCACATGTTCTGCTTTGCCCCATAATTTTTCTGCAAGCTCGACAACAGAGTCTATTTCTGAAACCACCTTCTCTCCGAAGAGCTCATTGATGTCATCAGGAATGACTATTTGAGGGACATCATTTGTTTCGATCGGATCGCTTTCGATTAAAACACGAGTAGATTTTTCAAAAACAGTAAACTCGGAGGCTAAGATTCCGGCTGTATCATAAGGCGGACAAAGTCCCGCACAGCCTTCGAGCGAAATGCGTCCAAAACTGGGTCTAATGCCAAAAAGTCCGCATTGTCTTGCCGGTCCCCTTACAGATCCGCCAGAGTCAGTGGCCAGAGAAAAGTCACATAGGCCGCAAGAAACCGATGAAGCAGAACCCGATGATGAACCGCCTGCATAAAGATTAGGCGCTGCACCGTTTATTGGAGCTCCAAAGTGAATATTGTCTCCTATGACTGAAAATGCCAGTTCATCGGTTACAACTTTCCCGACAAATTTTGCTCCAGCATTTAAAAGTTTCAAAACAGCATGGGCAGATTGATTTTTAATGCCCGATAAAGCCAGCATGGTGGGATTGCCCGCACTGGTTGGATAACCTTTGACGTCAAACATATCCTTAACGGTAAAAGTCATGCCAGATAGCGCTCCGGTTGGGGCAAATTCAAGTTTGGCCTCTGGATAGTGCATAAAAGCCAATGATGTTTCTCTAGTCCACTTCTTTGTCATAACTCTTTTCCGATTCTTAAATGATGACTAAATAAATGCTCTCGAACGATTATGTCTTAACTGCCATCACGTTGCCAAATTGTACGAGTGGAACAGATTTAAGGTTATTGGCTTGGAAAAAGAATTTTATGAGTTTGATAAAATAAAAATATCATTTCAATTTTTATTCAATTTTTCACATGGCCATTGCAAGTCATATTGCCCGCTCACTCGCGCCAGTATTAACAGCTGAAAAAGAGCAATTTAACTTATTTTTTATTCGGGGGATGCCAGGAGTCGGCAAAACGACTTTGGTGAAATCGGTATTTACGGATTTATCTTACGTTGATTTGCAGGATATTTATCCTCAGAATTTAGCCCGAACTCAACCTAAAGACTTTTTTGGTGTCTACGGTAAACGCTTAATTGTTGATTCAATTCAATACTGTCCGGATCTTTTGGACTATTTACCGGCAGACGAAAGTGCTTATATTGTCCTTGTGGGTTATGTTCCGCAGGAAAAACTTAATGCTCTTAAAGAAAAACGCACGGTTTGCATTCACCTGTTGACGCCTTTTTCACAAAGAGAATACTCAGGGCGTAAAGCTGAGGCCTTGGGGGTAGAGCCCGTACCAATCAGAATTACGTACCCTAAGCCTGGTTTTTTTGACTTGATTCGCAATGGTTTTTTACCCAGAAGTGATTTGTCGTTATCGACGGGAGCTTTTTATGAAAGCTGGCTTGGAGAGTTTTTTTCTCGACACGTCAGAGAAGTGCTTCATGCCTATAAGGACACTCTCTTTTTCAATTACCTGAAAGTGCTTGCCCGGCACAATATGCAAGAACTCAATCACTCTAAGTTCGCTAAAGAAGCAGGCATCAGTTACGCTACGGCGATTTACTGGACGGATTTTTTGGTTGATTGCGCAGTGTTGATAGATGTGCCATCACTTAATCTTTCGGAAAGACGTCAAGTTAAACGCTCTAAAATGGCATTTGCCGATACGGGGCTTTTGTGTTTTCTTCTGGGGATTTCGACGGGCGATGCGGTCTTTGCAAGCGACTGCTATCCTGAAATCCTAAGGGGCTTTGCAGCGGCAGAGATTGTCAAAAATTACGCTTCGCTCGGCCAAACCGCTCCCCTCTTTTTCTATCGCGATACAGCCCGCAAGCACGTTGAGCTCGTGCTTCAAACGCCTAGAGGGACGCTTCCGCTTGCTTTCTTAAGTAAAAAGATGAGACCTTTTAAGGAAAGCGTTCGGCACGGAGCTGTTCTGATTAAAATTGCTTCACCCTGTGAAGACATGGTTTTTATTTCAGACGGTACGGAAATGCTCGACTCAACGGCTTATCCGGTACTTTCCGCTTCTTTAATTTAAACACGGTACAATGAACGGACTGATTGATTAAGGATAAAACGCTATGCGCTCATTGGTTTTGATTGCTACAGCCGGCTTATGTTGCACATTTTTAGCTGGTTGCGCTATTCCTGAAAAATATCAGGAAAAAGAAAATATCCGTCAGCTTGACTCAGCGACCTATGAAATTGAACTTCAGCAACCTTGGGTTGAGCAAGAAGTGATGGTCAGCGAAAATGCTCGGAAAAAAGCCACAAATATTTGCCTAGAAAAAAATCAAGGCATGCAGCCTCTTCAGGCTATCACTCGGTCAACTCGTGAAATGGGCGGTAACGGCGCTTACGTCAAATTTACCTTCCGCTGTGTGGGCTTTATGGATCGCCCGAAGACTGAGTATCATCGTCTAGGTTTTTACACCGATGATGAATCTAAAAAAGAAGCTATTGAACGCAACCGTGAGGAATACGGTTACTAATACGACCTACTAATAATAAAAAGCCTTCAGAGAACCTGAAGGCTTTTTCGCACGTTGGAGTTTATTTTTTGTTCTTAGCTTTTTGAGACGCTTTATTTTCCTGCAATTTCTGTGCCTTTTGGGCCTCAGCCATTTCAATTGCTACCTTAATGTAGGAATCCACAGCTTTTGTGCCGTAGGTGCAGGCTACTCGCTTAGAAAAAAGGAAATACAAAGTCCAAAGGGCAGCGTAAAGGCAGGAGCGGATTACGGAGTTATTGTCAATATCGGCTCCGAAAATAAGCCCTAGAAGCAACAAAGAAATGGGACCTACTACCCATAAAATGACGATAGTTTGTTTAACAACCCAACCCTCACGCTTTCTTGCAATCATCCAAATGCAATACATGTACAAACCGATGATGACAATGGATGGTGAAATAATCGCCCAACTCACCGCTCCTGATTGATTCATGAGGTTTACAGAATTAATAGCATCAATGGCTGTCAGAATAATTGATAAAACGATCGTAGCCACAAAGACTAAGAGCCAGCCATGTACGCCATGGGGAAAGTAAGGGATCGGGCGAGCTGAAGGCTTCGCTTTTGCCCAAGCGTAAATAAAGTATGTAGGACAGGCTGTGAGCACCGCAAGAATGGCCACAGCCATTAAAACATCGAAAGTCAGTAAATTAGAAATCATGTTTTATCCGAATCAATGTGTCTGGCGCAGCTCAACCTTTTTGAGACTACGTTTTAATTTAAGATTTTCGCAATTGTGGCAACAGGCTTCATTATTGAGTCCTTCAATAATGCCACATGGTTCTCCGTTGGCATGATTGCCGTGGCAGCACAATGAAAGCAATCCCAGGTGCTGACGCAACTCTTTTAGAGCATTGATCTGCTCGTCAATCTTTTTTATGTGCCGCGTGATGATTTCCTGCACCTTGCAGGCTTCCTCATTTTGTCTGGCACTGACGTCACTTAAAAGCTTGATGTCTTCCAGACTCATATCGAGACTTCTGCAGTGACGGATAAATTGAAGACGTTTTAAATGCCCCTCGGTGTATGAACGGTAGTTGTTCATTGAACGGGCTGCTTTGGGAATGAGTCCTTCATTTTCGTAAAAACGGATTGTTTCCACGGCAACGCCCGAAAGTTTTGATAATTCCCCGATTCTCATCGCTATGCTCAATAAAAATAATTTCTGCGTACTTTACCACAAACCCTGTATTCTTTACAGGGATTGGTCTAATGTTTTTAAAGTATTATAAAAGAATATTAAATAAATATAAATATAATATTGAAACAATATTTATATAATATTTTAATAACACTAATATTAAATGTGCAGCGAAGTACTGTTTGAATAGCTATGAAAGAATTGAAAGAAAAAATTGCAGCCTGAAATCAACAATGTAGAGTGATTTCAGGCTACGCCTTGAGTCAGTGAATAAAAAACTTTAAGCCTTTTGCTCTTCTAGTTTTTCGTGATCGTTTTGAGCCTGAACGCTCAATATACCATTTAACGGAGCTTCCACTTTTCTTAAATTGAGTTCGAGCATATTGTATGCAATCTCAATCCCCTCTTCTTTAAAGCGGCGAAGAATATCAAGATAGATAGCGGTTTTAATGCCTGCCGTCCCGTTTTTGGAATCTTTGGCCCGACATGGTTACGAGACCATCTTCGGTTATGCCGAAGGTCAATAGGCCATTAATGCCGCTAACATCAAAGCCCAAACTATCTAAGCTATCTCCAGCCTTCCAGCCGAAATTGACCGTACCGCCTTTACCAAGACTCCAGCCTGTGATATCGAGTTCGACCGTTTCATCAGAAGCACTGATTAATTGTAAAGCTGAATCATCACCGGCAAATACTGTTTGACCGTTAGTAAAATCTGCAAAATCAAACTTAGCATTAGCGTTACTGCCAAGGTACACACCGGCAGCAGTGGTCGATAAGTTAGGTTTCGTAATGTCACCTACAATCAAACCACTTTGATCGCCTTTAAAGTTGATTGTTTGAACCACAAACAGCGATGCATTGCCTTTATCAGTTTCGGCCGGTGTCCATGACGGATCTGTCGTAAAGATAGACCCTGGATTGTCTCCAGAGCCTGAGGCAATAGTGATTTTGCCATTAATCGAGTTTGTACCATCAGCATCATCGCTTAATTCAAATCGAGCGCCATTTTGATAAGTGGCATTACCCGTGAAGTGCGGCGTGTTAGTACCAGCATTTACACCGTTAAATTGCACATCTTGATTAGTACCCAAATTACCGAAATTAATCCCTTAACCGGAAGTGATAAAACCAGTCAACGGATTTTCATATTGAGTGCCTTGAGCAAAATTAATGTTACCGCCAGCGGTGATAACAACATCCTTGCCAAGAGAAGAGCAAAGCTGTGACTACCAGTACCGGTTCCAAAAGTAATATCACCACCGACAAACACTTCAGAATTGCTTCCAATGGAAGAATTACCGGAGACCGTCAGACTATTATCACCGTCTTCAGAAGGATGGAGTCCAATATTGACTGAACCATTTTCATGAACCGTGAAGTCACCGTTACGAAAAACCTAGTCGATGTTGATCAGATATAGTCAAAATACCTGCTCAACTTTCAGTTTCTCTTCCTCCATCATCGGGATGAGTTTCACTTCGTATCTCTCCAAAGCCAGCGCTCATCTCTCACCAAAACACCCTCTCGCGAGAGTCTTTCGGGCCTGCTTGGGGTCACGTCCCGAGTTTTCTCCCCTCTCTCTGCAGGCAAAGGCGTTCACCGTGTAACTCACGGCACCGCCGGGCTCATTCAAATCAGCTCGGCCGCTCGGTATATCTTCTTAAGTTTATCGCCGCATTGAAGTCCCGGTCCTTAATTTCGGCTCTGCAATGCGCACACTTCCATCGTCTGTCCGATAGCTTTAACGCTTCGTTTTTCTCTCCGCAGTAGCCGCACGTCTTCGAGCTCGCATAAAAGCGATCCGCCACGATCACCTCACAGCCTCTCTGCTCGGCTTTGTACATCAACTGACGACGAAACTCGTAAAAACCAACGTCAGCTATGCACCGCGCCAGTTTCCCATTCTTGAGCAGCCCGCTCACATTCAGGTCTTCAATCACAATTCGTGAAAAGTGGGTCGTCAGATAGTTCGTTAACTGATGCAAGGCATTCTGCCGGTAATTAAAAACCTTGCGATGCAATTCGCCGATTTCCAGTACCAACTTAAGACGGTTTTTACCGCCTTTCTTACTTCGGGCTAACTTTCTTTGCAGACGGCGAAGTTTCGACAGACTTTTCTTTAATGGCTGCAACGCCTCAAACTTCTTATGGTTCGAGAGCAGCGCTAGTGACTTCACCCACAGATCTACTCCCACCGTGCCTTGGTTTTTGGCCGGCTTCAAGTGACTGAGATCGGTAAGTTCACACACCAGGCTCACATACCACCTTTTGCCGCGTCGCGACACCGTTGCCCAAAGCAGCTTCGCTCCTTTGAACCGCAACGGATCACGCATCCGCACCCAACCTAACTTCGGTATACGGATGCGTGAACCTTTGACTTCAAAATGATCATTACTGATGGTAAAGCTATCGGAAACATACTTCTTTTTAAACTTCGGATATTTGAAGTGCTCGGGATTTTTCCAGAAATTCGAAAAAGCTTGACCTAATTGGATGATCGCCATCTGCACGGCGCACTTCGTTACTTCCATCATCCACGGAAATTGTTCCCGCTTTACGGCATTGAGTTTACGACGGATACTGTACTGACTCGGCTTCGGTAAGCTAGGATCTTTCTTATAGGCCTCGTACTCTTGTTTCCACTCATTTAATGCCCAATTGAAAGCAAATCGGGCACAGCCGACCGCTTTCTTCAAGTACAGCTCTTGCTTTTCATTCACAATGAGCTCAATCTGATGGGCACGGTGAATAGTCATCTTTTAGATTTTTTGTCTATTGAGCCGCTTTAACGGCTTCTTTCATCCCATTAATTAATTTCTGATTTTTCTTACTGCGTGAACCGTACAGGCGGGCGCTAAATACAGTAATGATTTCCAAGACATCCTTGGCTAAATCTTCTTCAAAAGAAGCTTCTTCGCCCTTATTGATGATCACCACCTCAACCCCTTTCATTTCGCAGACCGAGAAAATCAGCTCGGCTCCGAAGCGCAGCAGCCGGTCCTTGTGAGTGATGACCAGGCGTTCGATTTTACCGCTAAGCAGTTTTTCCAGTAAAGACTGCAATCCTTTCTTCCGGTAATTCATGCCGCTGCCGAGATCGCTGATGAGTTCAAAAGTCCAGCCTTGGGCTGCACAGTACATCTCCAAAACCGTCTTTTGTCTCTCCAGATCTTGCTTCTGATCGGCGCTTGATACCCGGGCGTAGGCTAGAGTGATGCGTTCGGATTGAGGCGGTAGTTTTCGTCCCATGCCCATAAGTTGTTCTGCTGAATACCTTCTCTGATTACCCTGAGTGCGTTGGGGGATTAATTTGCCTTCATATTCCCAACGTCTGAGAGTGGAAACGGCAACGCCCAATTGTTGAGCGGCTTGGCTGATGTCTTGTCCTGAAAAAAGTTGACACTTTTTGATTAGTAAAGGAGTGTCAGATGACATATTTCAGAGACTCGACGGA